>SKER01000709.1_pt1 | contig 35005 bp, 39 predicted proteins | sample 4826961 | NCBI WGS metagenome assembly SKER01 (sample SAMN11008804, study PRJNA524170) | human gut metagenome | biome: Human fecal sample; material: Feces; isolation source: fecal sample from pouch patient p47 | host: Homo sapiens | place: Israel: Tel-Aviv | collected 2016-11-16 | reverse complement strand
CGATAATACGACCTTTAGGATAACCACCTGCACCAAGAGCAATATCCAAAGCTAGTGAGCCTGAGCTCATCACCTGAACCTTTTGCTCTGCACGCTCACCAAGGCGCATTACGGCACCTTTACCAAAATCTTTTTCAATATTTTTCAATGCATCATCAAGGGCCTTACGACGCTCATCACCAAATTTCTTAGTAATTTCTTCTGTTTTTTTTGTTTTCTTAGCCACTTATTTTCCTCTTCTTTCTATAGTTAAAGACAAATTAAATCAAGTTGTCTTCTTGTAATAAAGCTTGGCGAACTAGGTTAAAGGCGTAGAGGGTACTGATATATCTAACATCAGAACGACTTCTTCCACCTATTACAACCTTAATTGACCGCACTTGCTTTCTATCGGCAATACCAATAAAGACAGTACCTGCTGGATGCCCTTCCAAAGGTCCCGGTCCTGCAACACCAGTAAGTGCAATACCATAATCACTATCTGTCTTAGATCGAGCACCTTCTGCCATTTTCTCTGCAGTAAAATGACTAACAACACCATGTTCTTCTAATTGAGACAAAGAAATACCCAACATTTTAGATTTTTCTTCAATGCTATAGGTAACAAATCCACCATTGAACACTTGCGAAGCTCCTGAAAAATCAGCAATATTAGCTTGAAATAAGCCAGCTGTCAAACTTTCAGCTGCTGTAATGGTTTTACCATATTTCTTAAGCAATTGGAATGCTTCATAAGCTAAGCTATTAGATTCTCCATATCCATAAATGAGATCGGATAGGGACTTACCATCTAACGTTTTAGTAGAACGAATTTGTTTTTCTAAAACATCTAATTTCTGATCTGCTTCTTCTTGCGAGGAAGCCTTGGTTGACAAGCGCAGTGTCACCTCGCCCACTTTAGCGTATGGAGCTATGGTTGGATCTGTTTGGTTAACAATAAGATCCTTCAGGATTGTAACCAATTGACTTTCTCCAACACCAAAAAATCTTAGAACTCTAGAATAAAGAGTAGTATGACTCTTTTTAAGCGCTGGAATAAGCTCTTGGTTCACCATTGGTTTGAGTTCACTTGGTGGACCAGGCAAGACGACATAAATCACTCCTTTAGCAGTGATATTCCCCCCAACTGCTAAACCTGTGAGATTTTGCAAGGGCACAGACCCCTCAACAATTTGTGCTTGGCGTTCATTATTAGGTGTCCGTGTATGTTTAGGACGAGTAGCAAAGAAACTATCCAGTTTTTTACTTGCCTCCTCGTCAAAGACAAGTTTTTTCCCTAGAAACTTAGCCAGTGTTTGCTTGGTTAAATCATCCTCAGTTGGACCAAGTCCTCCACAAAGTATGACTAAGTCACTACGTTTACTAGCTTGATCTAGAACTGAAAGCAGGCGGTTTTCATTGTCTCCTACTGCTGTGTGAAAATACACATCAATTCCTAGTTCGGCTAATTTCTCAGATAAAAATTGGGCATTGGTATTGGTGATTTGCCCTGTAAGAATTTCAGTTCCTACTGCAATCAATTCAGCTTTCATTGGTTTACCTATATTATTATTCGTAAAAAATCTCAAAAATACGTTTGTTTATAAACTAACATGTATTTATCATATTGTCAATCAAATATACTCATTATTTAAAGTCGCAATCATTTTCATGATCGTTCACAAATCCTGCAGCTTGTAAAAATGAATAAATGGTAGTTGGACCTAAAAATTTGAATCCTCTCTTTTTCAGATCTTTTGCAATTTGTTTAGAAAGGTCGGTTGATGATGGAACATCTTTATAGGTGGGAACATTATTTATCAAGGGCTTTCCGTCAAAGAAATTCCAAAAATAATGGGACAGGGAGCCAAATTCATCTTGGAGTTTAAGTGCTTGTTTGGCATTATTTACGGTTGCTTCTAGCTTAAGTTTGTGACGAATTATATCCGGATTCTGAAGAGCTTCTTCAAGTTCACTTAGGCTAAACTGGGCAACCCGACTAATATCATAGTTATGAAACACACGATTAAAAGCCTGCCGTTTATTTAAAACCGTTAACCAGGAAAGCCCTGATTGATAACTTTCTAAACAAAGAAGCTCAAAAAGTTTTTGATCGTCACCAATAGGCTTTCCCCACTCCTTATCATGATAATCACAATAGAGTTTATTGTCTGTTGGAACCCAACGACATCGATTGACCATTGCTTACCTCACTTCATCAACATTTTAAGAGCTGACTTAATATATTGCTCTGCCGTTTCATTGGTCCCCTCAAAGAAGGCTTTCACTTTCTTAAGCTCTGTGGCTTTGTAACCAAGAGCAAGCAAGGCTTCCATAGCTTCATCCAACTGATGATTTCCTGCAGTCTGATTTGGCGTAGTCTTGGTCGTTTCTGCTGGTAACTCTGCAAATTTTCCTGCCAGATCCAGAACCATTTGTTGGGCTGTCTTTTTACCAATCTTTGGAAACTTCATCAGGTATTTGATGTCACTATTATCAATAGCAGCAACAAGTCCTTGATTATCATCCACAGCCACAATGGCCAGAGCAGTCGTCGGACCTATCCCAGAAACAGAAATTAACTTAAGAAAAACCTCTTTTTCATCTTCAGTATGAAAACCAAAAAGTAGGTGGGCGTCATCTCTAATAACTTGATGAAGATACACTTGGATAGTCTGATTCATTTGATCAGAAAAACTGTAGGGATTTGCCACTGTGACAATATAGCCTAGACCATTTGCTTCTATGACAATGTGTTTAGCTGTGATTTTTACTAGGGTTCCCTTGATATAATCATACATAGCTTGCGAGTTCCTTTCTTTTTAAACGTTATATGGTGGTTATATAGTTTTTAAACCTACAAAATACTTACCTTGTTTTTACTAATCTCAATCACTGCTGTACTATTGTAACAAAAAATCCACTCGAAAGTGGATTCTGTTTGCTCTCTTTGTTGAGAATGACTACTCGTCTTTAAAGTATCGGTAATCATCTTCAAGCCTAAGAGAACATATGTTGAAATGCCTAAGGTGAAGGCAAGGCTACACACGTTTACTAGAGTATTCTCCAAACTTGGTCGACCTAACCAAGCTAAAATGTAGAAAATCAAGCTAGTCGCTAAAAATGTTAAGCCAACAAGTAAAAAGTATTTATTAGTTTTTGTTCGGTGTCTCATCACTCTACCTCCTAACTTAAAATCACGCAATCACCCTACAATGATATGCTAAAACATTAGAAGACTCCTTATCTTCACCACTATTATAAATCTAACATGCCTATTCGTAAAGCAAGACCAAAAAAAGTTTTAATACTTACCTAGGTCACGTAGACTGGTATGATTTTCTTGGATACGACGGAACATTTTTTCCATATCGGACTTTGTAAAGTTGACAAGAACTGGACGTCCATGAGGGCAGTTATAGGGATTTTTACACTGTGCAAGCTGTACTAGAAGGTCACGCGCAGAGTATTCATCAAGAGCATGATTGGCCTTGATTGAACGTTTACAACTCATCATGATGGCTAACTCAGCACGATAGGTCTTGACGGATACTTCGTTCGTCAAAAGAAGCATGTCGCACATTTCATAGACTGCAGATTCGATTTCTTCTTCCTTCATCCAGATAGGGTGTTCTCGAAGAATGAAGGTATTATTCCCATAAGGCTCCAAATAGATGCCAACCTGGTTAAGAAGGGACATTTTTTCTTGTAAATTAATGTAGTCTGAACCTGAAAATTCGAAGAGATAGGGAACCAAAAGTTGTTGTAAACTACTGTCAACCTCACCTATCTTTTCACGATAGTACTCATACTTGACACGTTCTTGGGCAGCATGCTGGTCAATGATGTAAAGACCACCTTGTCCTTGGGCAAAGAGGTAAGTTCCATGCATTTGACCAAAAAACTCCAATTCAGGGAAGGTTGATGTTTCCTCATTGTCCAGATTTTCAAGCATGCGCTTCAGTTTCGGCTTGTTTTTATAATCAAGTTTTTCGTGTTCGTTATCACCATCATCTGCTAAACGTTTTGCCTGTTTAACAGTGGGTTGCGGTTTGTTTTCTACCGATGAAACTGGAGACTCTGACTCTGATACAAGAGGTTTGATATCCTCCTGGACGGTCTCTGGTTTGATAAAGAAATCATTACGACTGCTATCATAGTAAAGATTGGTTTGTTTGAGTGGGAGACTCGTCTGAACTGGCTTAGTTGCACCCCTAGTACTTGACTTTGCTAGATTTTCAAGGGCGTCAGGAATCAAATCCTGCTCTCTAAGACTTTGAGCAATGGCAGAGCTGATAAGGGCCATGAGCTCTTTTTCTTTAGAGATGCGTACTTCCTGCTTTGTTGGGTGAACATTAACATCAGCCAAATAAGGATCAATCTGAATATCAATAACTGCAATTGGGAAGCGTCCCACCATAAGTTTAGAACCATAACCATCAAAAATAGCACGATTAAGTAGGAAATTTTTTATATAGCGTCCGTTAATGAGAATCGTGATGTAGTTACGATTAGCACGCGTTAATTCAGGAAGGCTGACATAACCAGAAACTTCAAAATCAAGGTCAGAATTTGAAATTTCCACCATTTTTTTAGCCGTTGTCAAACCATAAATCCCGGCAATAGCTTGACGGAGGTCTCCAGTACCTGATGTCTGTGTCAACTGACGACCGTCATTAAGCAAGGTGAAGGCCACTTCGGGGTGGGCTAAACTCAAACGATTGACAACATCGACAATATGAGCCAACTCAGCCTGTAAACTCTTCATATACTTGAGACGAGCTGGGGTGTTATAAAATAAGTTTTCAACGGTAATCTTTGTTCCCACTGGGGTTGAAATAGGATCTTGACTCTCAATTTCTCCACCTTTAGCAACAAGTTTGGTACCATAGGCTTCTCCATCCGCTGCTGTCACAATAGTTAGGTGACTTATAGAAGCTATTGATGGCAGGGCTTCACCTCGAAAACCAAGGGTTCGAATACGAAAGAGATCTCCTTGATTTTTGATTTTACTTGTTGCATGACGGCGCAAACTCATAGCTACATCAGCTTGAGCCATTCCTTCGCCATTGTCTGTGATTTGAATCTTTGAAAGTCCAGATTCTTCAACTTCAATAGTAATCTGGGTGCTACCTGCATCAATAGCATTTTCCACCAACTCTTTTACAACACTGGCTGGGCGCTCTACGACCTCACCAGCAGCAATCTGATTGGCTAGCACCTCAGGCAATTCGATGATTTTTGGCATAATTATTTTCCCTTCTAAAAAGTTGAGAGACTACTGTTTCTAACTGTTACTGATGCTTACTATACAACCATAACTCACACACAACTGTTAGCCAAGATAAGGCTGTGGCTATAACAATCATATCTCCATGACGAAGGTTGAACCAAATAAGCCCAGAAAAAACCAAGAGGTAGATGACTTGGAAAATCCATTGATAGGTTTTAGGAGAGCTTGTCGAATCCATAAACTGCTTCACAAAGAAATAAAGCAAAAGTAAGTTCAGTGTTAGTGACTTTTCAAAAGGTGCAAAAAAGCTCAAAATTAGACTACAGGCAAGAAAAATTCCTGCTAACCACTTCATTATAGATTTCATGCGATTACCTCGTCAGTACGTTTTCATTAAGTATAGGGGTTTTCGAAAATATTTTCAACCACTTAGACACCATATAGGACCACATAGACAAGTGCTATTGCTGTGGGCTAGTAAATAGTGTTTAATAAAGGTGTGAAAGGGAGGAGGGCTCCTCAATTACAAATAAGAAAGGATCGTTATGAAAATAAAAGTTCATATTGATTCAGGCTCCTAGTCGGACGCCTAAGATTCAGCAAGTCGTCGAGTTTGTCGAAAGTTTGGATAGTAACCAGCGACTCAAGGGAAAAAGAGATGGCGAAACTTACCTCATCGAACCTAATGCTATTTCCAGAATTTACATCGAAAATCGTCAAGTTCTAGCTGAAACTATTCAAGGAGACTACCACTTAGGCTTACGTCTCTATCAAGTTTTAGAAAAACTACCATCATATTTTATCAAAGTCTCACAATCAGAGATTGTCAACCTCAAAGAAATTGAACGTTTCAACATCACCCCTAACGGCCTCGTTGAAATTCACCTTAAAAACAAGGAAACCACCTACTCATCACGCCGTTATCTAAAAGCAATAAAGGAGAAATTACAATGAAAAAGCAACTTTTTAAATCGGGCACAGTTGGTATCCTTATTGGACTAGTCGTATCCATGGTTATGTCTCTTATCTGGGCGCCAAGCTACATGCCCCTAAATCCTCACTCAGCCGTTGGACAATGGATGAGCTCTCATCAAATTCACGGATCCTTCGTCTTGGCCTACTGCCTTATCACTTGGTTTGCTATCGGTATTCTTTTCGAAATTGCTAGTTATATTTTCCGTAAGGCTGAATGGAGTTTGCTTCGTGCAACCCTCACTCACTATGCCTTGACTTGCCTCGGTTTCATTCCACTAGCTACCCTCAGCGGATGGTTTCCTCTACGTTTGACTTTCTACTTGGAACTCGTCATTGAATTCAGCCTTATCTATCTCATCGTTTGGATCATATCTTATTGGAAAATGAAAAAAGAAATTGAGGAACTGAATCAAGAATTGAAACATCTATAAAAGACAAGAAGCCTGTCAATTGACAAGCTTCTTTTATAGCTTCTGTTTTAAATCGGCTACAGCCATCATGACTTGCATCGGTGTCATATTGTAAATATCTAAATCACGTAACTCTTGAAGAACCGGATTTTCAGTAAAATCATCAAAGAGAGAGATTTGCTCGTTGACATGTGTTTCAGTGGCAGGCTTCTCTTGAGGCGATACCTTTCCTTGAGGTTGGATGGTAACTGTATCGCCCTCTAATTGTGTCAAGATAGTGTCAGCACGTTCCAGTAAATCTGTTGGTAAACCTGCAATCTTAGCTACATGAATACCATAAGATTTGTCGGCTGGTCCATCGACAATCTTGTGAAGGAAGGTCACTTCGCCGTCCTTTTCAAGTGTCGCAACATGAACGTTAACAAGGTGTGTCAAAGTATTTGACAGAGCTGTCAACTCATGATAATGGGTAGCAAACATGGTCTTAGCCCCAACCTTGTCATGAATAAACTCAATAATAGACTGGGCCAAAGCCATACCATCATAAGTAGCTGTTCCACGCCCCAACTCATCAAAAATAATCAAGGAATTAGGTGTCGACCGCTTAATAGCCTGGTTAGCCTCCATCATCTCAACCATGAAGGTCGACTGGCCTGAAATCAGGTCATCTGCAGCACCAATACGTGTATAGATGGCGTCAAAAACTGGCAAATCAATACTATCTGCTGGCACATAAGAGCCCATCTGAGCCATAACGACTGACAAAGCCAACTGACGCATATAGGTAGATTTACCACTCATATTTGGCCCTGTAATGAGCTGAATATTGGTCTGACTGTCAAAGGTAATCGTATTTGGGATGTATTCTTGAACCCCCATAACCTTCTCAACCACTGCATGACGGCCTTGATCAATAACAATACGATGCTCATCATTGAAAATAGGGCGGACATAATGATTGGTCTCTGCTACAACAGCTAGACTCTGGAGCACATCAACTGTAGCAATAGCCTTAGCCAAAGATTGCAAACGGTCAATATAGCGTTCAACCTGCTCACGGACACGCATGAAAATATCATACTCTAGCGTTGATGATTTTTCACGCGCCTCAAGCATCTCACCTTCAATCTTAGCCAACTCGGCAGTTCCAAAACGCTCCGAATTTTTCAGGGTTGCCTTACGGAAGAAATGGTCAGGAACTAAGCTAAGGTTAGAGTTGGTCACATGGAAGTAATAACCATCTTTACGGTTATAATCAATTTTTAGTGTTGTAATACCAGATGCTTCACGTTCCCTGGCTTCGATATCTGCGATCCATGAGGTTCCCTCACCCATCACCTTGCGATACTTGTCCAAGGTCTCATCAAAACCCGCACGGATAATGCCACCTTCTGTAATGGTTGCAGGGGCATCAGGATCAATAGCCGACCGAATCAAACTCTCTAATTCTGGCAGAGTATCTAACTCCTGTAAAAGACGTGACAAGGCATCATCATTAAAGGACTCCAAGATTGCCTTAATGACCGGAACCTGAGCTAAGGTATGACCTAACTGAATCAAATCTTTAGGATTAGCCTTGCCAAAGGAAACACGACTGGCCAGGCGCTCAATATCGTAAACACCTTTTAGACTCTCGGTCAAGTCACTACGCTCAAAGAAATTGTCCAAGAAAACTTGGATAATATTCTGGCGCTCCAAAATAGCGGCTTGATTCACTAAAGGACGATCAATCCAAGTTCGCAAGAGACGCATTCCCATAGCTGTCTTGGTTGCATCCAAGAGCCAGAAAAGTGAACCATGTTTCTTGCCCGTTCTAGCATTTTCCAGTAAATCCAAACTTGACTTGGTCGCATAGGACATCTGTAAGTAATCTTTAATCTCATAGTGCTGAGCTTTTTGTAAATGACTGAGCTCTCGCATCTGAGTGCGATGAACATACTGGAGAAGTTTACCCGCCGCACTACTTTCCAAATCTGTCAAGCTAGTGTCAATCAAGTGGACATCATCGTAAACTTCTGTTTCCTTAGAAAGAAGTAGGTTGAGTTGTTTTACCAAAATCTGTTCATCTGCTTCAGGCAAATCATAACCAACCACTACTTCACGTGCCTTAAGATTCTGAATTTCACTACAAACTGAACTAAAATCATCCAACTCTGTCGCAAAAAATTCACCCGTTGACACATCCATATAAGCTAGACCAAATCGACTTCCAACCTTGTCAATGGCCACCAAAAAATTGTTGGCATTATCAGGTTTAGAGCTGTCAACCACTGTACCTGGCGTGATAACCTGAACAACCTCACGCTTTACCACACCGACAGCCTGCTTAGGATCCTCCATCTGCTCAGCAATGGCTACCTTGTAGCCCATCTCAACCAAGACATCAATATAGGCTTGAGCCGAATGATACGGAACACCTGCCATTGGAATGGGATTATCTGCGTTCTTATTACGACTCGTTAGGCTAATTTCCAATATTTGGGCAGCCTTAACGGCATCATCGTAAAATAATTCGTAAAAATCCCCCATCCGAAATAGCAAAAAAGCATCTGGATAATTTTCCTTGATATCCAAATACTGCTGCATTCCTGGAGATATTTTTTCCTTAGCCATGTCCTAACTCCTCGTTAATCCTTTCTTCGATAGACTTGGTCACATATTGAATCAAGTCACTGGCATCTTGCATCTTTTGTCGGTAGTCCTGAACAATGGGCAAATTTTCCAACTCATGCTGAATTAAATCTGCCTGCTCACCAGCCTCCTCATAGGCACGTTGTTTCTCAATTTTTTGAAAAAGCACCGCTTCTTGTTGATAGGCTTTCATCTGTCCAGCCAGATAACTAATCTGAGGGATCTTCCCAATAGCTTTCTCAGCCTCTTGAAAAGCAAGAACCGCCTCATGGTGTTTGAGGAGGTCAATTAACTCTTCTTTGGCTTTTTGGAGATCCTGATGAGGAGTGTTCATCAGTGAAACTCACTTTCCAATCTTTCAGCAACCACTGCGTCCTTACAGATTACCAATAGGGTATCTGCCCCAGCAACGGTTCCTAAAATTTCAGGATTCCCATCACTATCAATTAGGTTAGCCAAAACATCTGCTTCACCTAATTCTGTATGGAGAACCAGCATAAACTGGGCACGGGAAACTGATTTGACAAAGTCCTTAACCGTAGGATCCAAGCTTGGAAGCACGTGCTCAGACAAACTATAGTAAAGTTTACCTTCCTCATCACGAAGCTTCAACAGGCCAATCTCACGTAAATCACGTGACAAGGTGGCTTGTGTAACCGTGACACCTTCCGCCTCTAGGCGTTGCTTAATTTCCTCTTGTGTCCCAATCTTATCTCTTGAAATCATCTGTTTAATAACAGCTTGACGATCTCTCTTCATTATCTTTCCTCTTTTTATGTATATTCCTTGCATATTATAACAAAATTTTTGTATTTTTTCATGGAATATTAACCCCTTTGTCATAGGTTTTATTAGAGTGATAACAAAGCGGTTTTGTGAGCTGTTTTAGTAATTCATCCCCCTTAAGTTGCCGTTTGCTTACCTCGGGAGTTAGCAAAAAGGTAAGCAAAAAAAATACCCGTTAGGGTATCAATCAATTTATAAATTTAATATTCAAGAGAACTCGCCCTTAAATGTTGCAACGTTGCAACATATTGAGGTATGAGTCACTTTACGAGTTTAGCAGGCAAGAAACTAGCACCAGTAAGGTGCTTTTTTAGTTTGGCTGTGGTATAACATAGTTGTTCTTGATAATCTTACTCGTCATTCGACCTCCTAAAAGCGGAGCAAATTCTAGTAAATCTATTATACCAAAACATAGCTAGTTAGTAATAAAATCAATAGCGTGCTATCAGTATATACCCTGAGGAAGACACCACCTAAAAATCTGAAAAATTGGTGTTCGACACAAGCGAACACCTTTGTGTGGCTCTTCCTCAAATAAACCTAGGGGGGCGGATATTTGCTTCGTATTCCTTGCTAGCTTAAGCGCTGAGGCTTTTGTTTTGTGCTGGGGTAGAGTTATACCGCCCAGACTTTTAAACTCTCAGAAAGGTGCTGGGAGACCCTTTCCACGGCTTAAAAATTGATTTCAAAGAAAGACACGCGCATAAGTTGCAACGTGTCCTATTTTTTAGTCTGATAACAAGCCAGACACTATCAAGCTCTTAGCAATGCTCTTGTACTGTTCGGGTACAGCTTCTTGTCTTCCATGATGGCCTGCATTAGATGGCTGACTGCTTGCTTGAAGGAACTAGCACGGTCAAACGTGCTTTTTTATTGCTGAGAGGTATATTATACCATGAAGCGTGTGGTTTATAACGTCATGACCTCGCAAAAGCCCCCAGATTCGTTTCTAAGGGCTTCTAGTTTATCCGTGGTGTTTTTAGTTGTCTAGTACGAAACAAAGCGAAATAGGGGCGAATATGAAGCCTACGCCTACTTATACACTTCTAATTCTCCGTTCTGGTGGATTCTTGCAAAGTTTAAGACTGCTATCTGTTTGTATCGGCCGTAGCTAGTGGAGCTAGTACCTGTCATCTCTACGCATTCGCTTATAGTTTTCTTTCTCATGTAACAATAATGGATAATAAAGTATTTTCTGGCTCGGTCGTTTTCTATGCTATTGATGTCGTGAGTGAATATCTCCAATCCCTCACGGATTGCTTTTTCATTCTCACCGCTCAAATTCCACTGATCAGGTAAGACAAGCCTCCAAGCCTCTTCATCTATTGCAACTTGGTTTTCACTTCCTGCCATTCTCTGGAATCTCAAAAAGTAAGTCATCCGCTTTCTGACGTTCATCATCGTTTTAAACTTATCTAGCTCCATTAGTTCACTCCTCCATGATATAATAGTTAGGCGAAACTATACCATGAAGGTCAGCCCTGCGCTGACTTTTTTGCGTTTTCTCGTGGTTCGCTCTAGCTTCAAGTATATACACCCCCTGTTAACTTAGTCCGCTTAGCCAATACCTCAACCCTATATCTAAATAGCTAGTAAATCTTTTGTAATGCCTCCAATATGTCTTGTGTCTCATTCTTTTAGGGCGACTTGGAAAGTTGTCATAATCTACGTAGCCCTTTTTTGGATAGTAACTAGGGTCTATTTTCCTAGCCTCTTTCAATGCTAGACTGAAATAATACTGGCAATCCGTTTTACTGCGGTTCAGGGTGTGCTTGTGGATCTCTAGACAAGTACCGCAACTAAAATAGAAATACCGTTTATAAAGCAACCTGCACCGTCTACCACAATCAGGGCAAAGAAAGAAATAACGATAACCTCCCTTAGTACCTGCTATTCTGTCTAATTCAAATGACTCTCCACCAAAATCAATCATTAAATTATCCAAATCAATCTCTAAACGCTGACCGTCCAACTCAGCTATCCCCTTAGATATTCCTCTCAGCTTCATTGGTTTAGTGATTGTTTCTATTGCTAACTGCTTCATTATCCTCCCCCTTATAGAGAAAACCCAAATCTATTGGATTAAAATACAAAAGAGGCGCATGCCTCTCTGTCTTAGTCTTTGGATAGTAGCCCACTGACTGCTATATCTCGTATAAACTGGCTTTTTGTCTCTGCTGGTAGCTCTAACAAATCTAGTAACTCACCTAGTGCTTGTTTATCTGTGCTGGCAATGACTTTCTTTAGAATTGTTTCGTATTGCTGTTCTAGGTAGTCGCAAAATGCCAATCTTTGGGCTTGTGTCGGTGTCATATTCAAAGCCATATAACAAGCCTCTGTTGTCTGTGATAATAGCTTAGCACGCGCCTCTGGGTGCTTATACAGTTTATAAATGTTTAGGCTAGTATCTTCTGCCTGTAACCTTTGAGCTAGCTCCAGTAGCTTTGGAATGTCGCTAGGTTCGATAGGTGTATCATCAGCCATATAATTTAAGCGGTGCCGTTCAAGTTCTAATCTGTCTTTTTCAGCTTGTTCTAGGTAGTTATTTTCAGTCATTTTTAATCTCTCTTTCTTAGTTTAAGGTAAATTATGTAATATTTGTTAGTTTGTTGACCTTCTTGTTACTTTTGTTGACCTTCTAGGTAACATAGTTCAGCCTTACTGCCACAAGGGGTTAGGCTACTTTGTTACCATGTTGACCTTCTTTTGAAGTCATAGCTATAATATTTAAAAATACTTTTTTATTTACTTCCTTGTTTTTAAAAAGAAGGTAACAAGGTCAACATTAAGGCTATGAAGCTAGCAGTATTAAGGGATTAGGTTGTTGACCTTCTTCAAAACAATGTCAACAAGAAGGTCAACAATTTTTGTGAAAACCCAGTCATATCAATAGTTTAGAGTATTAGGAGAAGGTCAACATCATTTCTTTTTAGTTATAGCGTGATTTACTCGACCCAGTTTAGGTCTCTCAAACTTCAACGGATCTAATTTGTCAAAATCTTCAATCCTAACACGAGCTTTTTTTAGTTGATACCTATTAGTCGTCAACTGCTGTAAGTGCCTGATAGTATCTTTTCCTGCCCCGTAAACATTGGGCTTGGGTATTTCCCATATCTTCGGCATAGTGCTTTAGTGATCTGGTCAGTATAAAAACAGGTACTACGTCCAGCTCATGCCAACCTCTTTCCATGTATTCATGCTTAACCCATGAAAGTAAGTAGTCATTATCCTCCTGGTATTCTTCTAACAAGTCTTTGACTGCTTTAGGTTCGATAAAGTGAGTAAATGTCTCTTGGTTGATGGCTTTGTACAGGGCATACTCTAGGACTTCCTTGTTTGCTAAAAACTCGTTTTTTATCCAAGGTTTTTCCTTCTCTCCGTTAAAGTCAGCATTAAAAGGGACGATCATAATTCTACGATACCAGCCATTTGACTTGTTGCCACCGTTGGGGATATAATTCCCTGAAAAGATATTGAATAGCTTGAAAGTAGCTTCAAACGCTGGGCGTCCTTTTGGATTGACTAGGACTGTATCACCACTAGTGATACTCATTAAATCAGACGGATTTTTTAAGTATTCGTTAGGCGCTTCATCTCCAATATTACAAACTTTACCTACCAAAGTCTCTAGGTTATGTTTTTCTCCAAACTGTGCAGGTTTTAAGGCTGATATATTGCTTTCCCCTATCAGATTGATAAGGAAACGCTGAAATATCCCCTTACCATTGTTACCGTCCCCGTAGAAGATAGCAAACTTATTTCGGGTGTGGTTAGGATTGATAGCTTCAAGGATAATCTGCCAAAACAGTGTTACCAGCTCACTATCATTACAAGCGATTGAGTTTAGCCAATCGTCAAAAGTTTTGCCCTCTCGATCTGTTGGGACTCGTTTAGGCGCGTGATAAGACGTGCTTATCTTACTTGTAATTACATACTTAGGACTAAAGGGGAGTAGTTCCTTAGTTTCTAAGTTGATAATGCCATTCTGTACGGGGACAAGGTTAGCACTCCCCAGTGGTTCCCTAACCTTGGTCAATGTCCTAACCATTAACTTAATCTGTGACCACTCTCTGGGCTTAATTCTCACGTCAAAAGTCTTACAGAATAGGTTAAACAAGTCATTACTAGCGGTATAGATACCCTCGTCTAAATCGTAGATATAGATTAGGCTATAATCAGGTATGTTGCTTTTGCTGATAAAAGTAAACGTGACAACATCGCTCAGTATTTTAGCTACTGTAAAAGTGCTAGGGAGTGGAACCGACTCCTTAATGTCCCCGTTTTTTTCTTTAATCTCGGTATTCTCTGTTCTCCATTCTTCACCAGCCTGAAAGATACGATTTTTAAGCTCCTTCATCGTTCTAGGTGGTTGCTCTTGCTCTCTCACCTCTAAGATTTCACTTTTTAGGCTTTCCAATTCTTCTAGTTCTATGGCTCTACCCTCTCTTTCTGTATTCTGCCCGTGCTATGCTACTAAATGTACGATCTAGTTCCTCGATTGGTAAAGGTTCACTGGTCACGCTATTGGCTATCTTAGACAGTTCATAAGCCGTCTCCAGATCACAATCAACCCACTTATTAAAGAGTAAGCCTACAAATCGTGTAAGTGCCACATTACGCCCTCCCTCGTCACCAAAGCCATGAAATAATGTGTCAATTATCCTCATAGTCATTGACCTCTGTCCACTTGCTCTAGGCTTGTAAAACTCAGTAGTTTCTTGCTTCGCTCTTGGTTCAACCTTGGGTCCTGGATAATCTAGACCATGCTCTACGATTTTTTGATAGTCTGCTGGGTTTCCTGTTGTGACTGGTAGCCCTTGGAGTTGTGACCATGTTAAACTGGTCATATCAAAGGGTAGTCCTATCTTGTCAGCAATATCCTTTACTACCTGCTTATAGGTTACCTCATTCATCACGTTATCAGGCTTCACTACAAGGCGAAAACGGGGCTTTTCTAAGCTATGTTTGATAGTGGGGTATAAGATATAGGAGTAGCCAAACAAGGCGCTAGAAACGACTTCTATGAAGCTCTCAGACGTTCCCTGTATATCGTCATAATCAAGGAAAATCAAATCCCGATAGATTAGACTAGAGTTGTTTCGTTTGTAACTACCATTCTTTTCTGGTGTAACTTTGCCACTGATACAGTAGGGGGCTTGTGTTCGTTTATATTCTTCTAAATCAATGCCTTTAGGGACTCCGAAAACTCTAAACTTAGAAATATATTCAAAAGGTTCTAGCTTTCCCTTGTATGGATAAAGCACAGCCCCCCAACCACGGCTTTCATATATTGTCATTTATCCGCTCCTAAAAAGATTAGAATATCCTCGATTTTATAAAAGACTTTGCGTGTTCCCTCGATAGGAGGAGTGCACCTTTTCAATCCTGCACGTTCCCAGCGTTTCAAGGTGTTATAATCTATGTCTAGTTCTTCTTTAAGTTGCTTAGATATCGCTAAACCTGTTATACGTGGTTTTGGTTTTAAATAATCCTTTAGAAAGCCACCTATCAGCTTTAAAATGCCACGTTTTAGGCTGTTTTCGCTTTCTTTACTTAGGCTAAACATTCATATCAGCCCCTTTCAGTAGTGCCTTGTAACTCTCTAGGTCAGCGTTTAACAATACACTTAGGCGCTTTTGTTCTTTTTGTACTTGGTTGTAAAAGGCTTTTGCGCCATCTAGTAGCTCTGCCTTATCTGCTGGGATAAAGTAACCACGATTAAAGCCGTGTCGGATACCGATGATAGGAATGCCGTAGCGTGTGATTAAGCGACTGACAATACCTTTGTACTGTCCTTTCCTCTAATTTCAAAATAAGGGCGATTTCTGCCCCTGTGATAGGGTTATCAGCCCCTACCCTGATAAGATTGAGCACACGCCTATAATTCTCTGGTAGCGTTGGTAGTGTCATTCTATCACCTCCCTTTCTTTGCTGACTAGGATAATTTGCCCATTCATCCACATATCGGAAAAATCCATTAGGGTTTCTAATACTCGCTCTAATTGGTTTCGCTCCTCGATACTGTAACAATCAAATTTATTTTCTAGGGAAAAAGCTAGCATAGTGTCATAAGCTTCTTCAAGATCTAAGCCAAAGTTTTCAGCTCGTGATTTTGCTAGGTCAAAAGGTTCTTTATTTTCCATGTCTTGTCCTCCTAATTGTAGTAGTGCCCCTGTAATTGGATATATCGCCCGTAGTTAGGGTTATATGCTGGTTTAGGCTGTTCTATTTGCTCTGGTAGTTCAATGGTTATTGTCTCCTTGTTCAATCTGTAAAGTCGGTAGGCAAGTAGTAGAAGTGTAACTATAAGAAAGATAACGGTCTGTGTTAGTGTTAGGTTAAGTTCATTCATGTTATGCCCTCGCTTTGTAGTTTTTAATGTATAACTGTCTCACTTCATGTTCCATCTTTTGAAAAGCTTCTACTTCCTGGATAGATACTTTTTTATTGATAAAATCAACGATAAACTGGAATAGATTTGGTTCATTTTCCTTTGAATCAACCATGAGATCATCAAATTCTGCTTGTGTCATGTTGTTTAGATCAAGTGTCATCCTAATAACCCTCTTTCTTTCAAATCCTTTATAATCAAGCTACGTAGATAATCCCAAATATTACCAGTATTATCTGTTGCTAGCTTATTCGGGTCGGTGAAACTCCTAACCGCTCTATTCAAATAGTTATACAATAACCAGTGAGGGCGTTCTTTTCCTAAATTATTTGATACATTGGCTAGAAACTCGTCATGCTTTCTAAGTTCCCCCAACAAGTTAGTTACATTTTCATTTAAAAAAGTTTCATGGTCAGTTTCCTGTTGTTTATAGGTTTCTGATAGTTTATAGAACTCCATCCATAACTCAGTGATCGCCACTCTGCAATCTTCAGCAATTTCAGTAGCCCCACTATGACCTTTTGCTATGTGCCACTCGCTTAAAATATCTAGCTTTTCTTCAGTTACTTGTAACTTTGATTCAAAATCCTTAAAATACTGTTCCATGTTGTTTTACCTCTGTTTTGTTATTTTTATGTGTAATTGCAACGCCTACGCGTGCTTGTCCCGTGAATAAAAGACTTTTTTTACTATACCCTGGTGGTTTATTGTGTAATTCTTGCTATGTTAGCCTAGACTATCCCAGCGGATAACCGCCCCAAATTCACCAGGTTGCCCCGTTGTCATGTAAATCTGTGCCAAATAATAGCCTATCTAGTGTGTAATTTTCTTAGACTGGTTTAGTTTGCTATTACCGTAGCTCCCTAATGGCGATACCAGCATCTAATACTTTTATCCGTTCTAGTTTTAAGAGTTAGCGCTCTAAGTGGGGGTATGCGATACCAGCGATTCATGGTATAATTGAGGTATCAAATTTATACTAAAACCCTTTTAATAACGGCTTGCCTGCCTCTTAATTGTGTTTTAGTTAGTATGTAAAAGGCTGTGCGGTGTGGTTATTGCTAAGCCTTTTTTTGTTGTCGTTTTTAATCTTCATGTCTAGGTTTTCTATAAATCAATTGACGACTTTCCACTAACTCAGCGATAAAAACTAGGTTATTGGCCGTATTTTCTATTAAGTCGTCAAGCACTGCTTTATTTTCAGGTAGCCCCATAGCTTCCGCCATACTTACGGCATCATCTAGCCATGTTTTAAATTCTTTAAAGTTCATTTCTTTTCTCCTTTTTGTTATTCTCACGCGCCTTGTAGTGAGTTTTTCTTATTCACCATGGTCTTAATGTCTTGGTAGTTAAAGCCAAGTTGTATCATGGCGATAACCATATCTTCTAAGACTTGGTATTCTTTCAACTCGCCACTATAAAGGCTGTTTAGGGCTATTTCTTCGCCTCTCAACGCTCGCAACTGCTTAGCGTTAAATCCTGTTACTGCTTTAAGCAAAAGGTTTGTAACGGTGCTGTGTGCGTGTTTAGGAGCGTTCTCCCATTCGCTGATAGCTTTTACAAGCTCTTTGCGTTTGGGCTTTTCTATTGCCCTCTGGTAGCGAAATTCTGCCACTTCGTTACGTAGCTCAAAGAATGCTTTGACTAGGTTCTTCTTAAACTCTCGGACGGGTTCGGTATTTTTAAGATATGTTATCAGCAAGGTAGCCTGTTGCTCATTCAAGATATAGGACTTTTTAGGTTGCCCACGGGTATCTAATTTATGGATTTCAAATCCAAGTATTCCCAAGGCTTCAAAATCTGCTTTATGTTCTCTGACTAGGCGTGTGACAGTATGGTGCTTGACCTCAGCACATTCAGAGATTATCTCGCTTGTTGTGTACGGCTCTTTCTTGCCGTCCATGTAAACAATGTTCATGTTGTACCTCCTTAGTAGTCTTTGGCTAGCCATTCCATGGCTTTTTGATAAATAACTGGCTTAACTTCTCCGCCATTACATAACTTGCGATATGTTGTTGGCACTATCCCAATTTCAAAGCTAGCTTGTTTAGCAGTTAATTGCTTGTCTGCTTGCTTTCGGCGAATTGCTTTGGCTTGTTCTGAGGTGATAAGCATTTTTAGTCCCTCCTTTACACGCTAACTTTTTGTTAGCTACGATTTGTATTTTAGCTAACTTTTTGTTCGTTGTCAAGAAAAATAACACAAAAACGAACTTTTTGTTAGCTTATTTAATTTTTGTGCTATAATCGTTTTGAGGTGATATTTTTATGAATAGATTGAAAGAACTACGACAAGCAAAAAAACTAACTCAACAAGAGTTGGCGGACTATATGCAGATAACCAGAAGAGGTTATCAAAAATGGGAAAGTGGCGAAAGTCAAATCAAACCTGACAAAGCTCAACGATTAGCCGACTTTTTTAATGTACCTATAGGTTTTTTATTAGGGTTTGAAGATGACTATTATAAAGAACTATTTTTTGAATCTGATAAACACGCTTATGAAAGGTTTATTTTCTATCTCATTTTTCAAGATATACATTTGTCAGATAAACAAATAGAAAATATATACGATACTATCCAAATTTTTCAGAACAACAATTCAGAATTATATATAACCAAAAGAAAATTAGGGCAAGTGGAAGATTACAAAATGGATTTTTCTCATGTATTTGGTGATGAAAATTTTGATAGATACTTAGAGATATCCCTCCTTAAAACAGTTGAAACACTTTTTGAAGATAAGAATAAGCGACAAAAATTATTAAAAAATGTATTTGAATTAGCAGAAAAAGATGTACCTACTGAAAAAAGCTACAAAAATATTCAAGAAACATTAAAAGAACTCACTAAAAACTAACCCACGCGCATAAAGGAGAAACAAACATGAAAAAGAAAATTATTGTTATGCTGGTCACATTGCTAGTTATTGGTGGTGGTTCAGCTTATTATTTCCTAAGTTACGCCCCTCACCAAGAGGCTGTCACAAACTTTAATAAAGCTGTTAAGACAGTTAAGGCAAAGAATAAGACGCTAAAAAGTGAGATTGCCAAAGCTGAAAAGCTCGTTAAGTCAAACCAGAAGCCACTAGATGTAAAGACTTTAGACAACCTAAAAACAGCAGTAGCAACCGCCAAAAGTGACCTAAGGAAAATCCCAAAGGTAGCAGATAAAACCGAAGCTATCAAGAAACAAACCAAGTCGCTTAATCAACCAATAGATTATTCAAAAGCTACTCAGTCTTTAGCTGATAGTTCTTTAGCATATACAAATAGTGTTAAGCAACTAGCCCAAATCACCAATCCACGTCAAAGTTTTGTAGAGGAGCGCTTAAAAGAGATTGATACAGTTACAGGTATTCAGTCAGTGACAGAAAGCAATGACCCTAATGGAAACCTAAATAAACAAGGTGGTTATACTGCCTCAATCTACTTTACTGATAACCAGGTAACTGAAGCTGTAGAAGGTGCTGATATTGTAGATAAAGGGACAGACGCCGGCGGAAACATTGAAGTTTATAAAACCTCTGATGAAGCCAAATCCCGTAACACCTACCTAAGCGCCTTTGATGGTCAAGGCATTCTAAACCCTGGCTCTCATTACGTTTATGGGACGGTTGTCATTCGTACGTCAAAACACCTTACTGCAAGTCAGCAAACGGCGTTAACTGAGAAAATCTATAATAAGCTGATTGAACTTAAAAAATAAAGTTCTTAAAACCTAAAATTGCTATACCCTGAAAATGTAGGAACTTTTTAGACCCAAAAATGTCCATACTAGTCCATACCTCTTGAAACATGTTCATGCTCTGCGAGTGGTTTAAAGACTTGCTCCCTTTACAAAAGCTATATATTGCTACGCTGAATTACTTAATAAATATTAGATGGATATTCGCCAATAGCAACCATCTTTTTATGGTCTATTGTGCAAAAACAGGGAAATTGAAGAATAGAAAGCCGATTTTACAGACTAAAGTGCAAAAATGAGCGAAATTGACAAATCCCAACAAAAAAGACAAGTCAGCTACTGCCAACTTGTCTAATAATAGTACCTAACTGAAAATAAGCGAAAGGTTAGGTATTTACAACAAAAAGGAGAAATTATGACTGATCTGACAACCTCACAAATAGAAAGACAAAATATTTTAAATAATTCTGTAGCTATAAAACAAGCTGAAAAAGAATTTGGTATTACGGGAATAAAATTTGAAAATAAATATTATTATACAAATCAACAAATTGCAAATTTTTTTGGAGTGACTACAAGAACTATTGAAAGAATTATAGAAAACCACTCACAAGAATTAAAAGATAATGGATTTGAAGTATTAACAGGCAAACGATTAGCAAAATTCAAGAAAAATTCTCAACTGACCGACATCAATGTCGGTCAGACTACACGAAACCTTGGTGTATCAACGTTTCGCGTGTTACTTAATTTTGCAATGTTGCTAACAACAAGTGATACAGCTAAACAAATTCGTACTAGAATTATTGATATTGTGATAAACGTACTTGCAGAAAAAACTGGAGGAAACGTTAAATATATAAATCAACGTGATGGTAATTACTTAACTAGTGCACTTAAAGAAAATACCGCAAGAAAAAAATTCACCAACTCAGTTGGTGAATTTGTCGAGGGAAATCAATATAAATACGCCCATTTAACAAATGTTATTTACAAAGCTATTTTTAGAGAAAACGCTTCAGAATATCGAAAAATTTTAAAATTAAATCAAAGTGACAATGTCCGAAATACGCTTTATTCTGAAGTATTACTTTTAATTGCTAGTTTTGAGAATGGAATAGCTCAAGAAATCGAGACCCATTATAAACAAAAAGGTAAGTTACTTACCTTTGAAGAAGCTAAAAACATTATAATTACTTTATCAAAACATGCTTTGTTTGAACCATTATTACACGATGCTCGAACAAAAATGGCTAGTCGTGACCTAAATTTTAGAGATGCATTACATACCCAACTAGAAGAGTATATTGCACCAGTTTCAGAGGAAGACTTTGAAAAATTCTTAGGAGAACAAAGTAAATCACTCGAAAAACAGATTCAAGAGCATCGCGATATATTTCTTCGGTTAAAGGATAAGTAAAACATGACAGAACCAAATATTTTATACTTTTCTACAAAAGAGGCTATTAAAATTCATGACGATATGGTCATTGCAATCAGTGGCGGATTGCCTGGAACTCTTGATAAAGGACGGTTGGAAAGTGTCTTTTCACATATTAAGAATGATGATTATTATCCCACCTTTGAAGAGAAGCTGACTCGCTTAATTTTTGCCACTGCCATGTTTCATATGTTCAGAGACGGAATTAAACGCTCTAGTTTAGCTTTCGGTACATATTTCTTGAAATTAAACGGTTATGACTATTTAACAGATTATTTTCTACAAGAGATGGAAAATATTGTCCTATGGTTAGCTATGCACCTAATTGATGAACAACTACTGAAAGAAATCATTACTTCAATCGTAATTTTTGACGAGATTACTGAAGATATAAAATTAAAAATTGCTCTATCCATTAATCATAATTCTAATTAATTTATCACACTAACAAAATAGAGGCAATCTGTGAAGCCCTAGCATGATATAAACCCAATTCAATCTAAAATCTTTTTAATAACGGCTTGCCTGCTGATAGAAAGGTTCATATCATGAAAATTAACGAGATAAAGAAAAAAGACGGATCAACCGTCTATCGTTCTAATATATATCTTGGTGTTGATGTAGTCACTGGTAAGAAAGTGACTACTAAAGTAACTGCTAGGACAAAGAAAGAACTCAAGACCAAAGCAAAACAAGCACAATTTGATTTTAAAGCCAATGGCTCAACACGTTACAAAGAAGTAGCAATAGAAACATACGAGGAGTTAGCTGTTTCATGGTGGGATAGTTACAAGAATACAGTTAAGGCTAACACAAGAATGACACAAAAAGGGCTCTTAAACAACCATGTTTTACCGTTGTTTGGTGAGTTTAAACTGGATAAGCTAACCACGCCTTTAATTCAGTCCACTATGAATAAGCTGGCAAACAGTACAAATACTGGTGAAGTTGGCGCTTATCTTCATTACGGCAAAATTCACACCCTTAACAAACGTATATTACAGTATGGAGTGATTTTACAAGTTATTCCCACAAACCCAGCCGATAATGTTGTTTTACCCCGAAACACTCAAAAGGATAAGAAAGCCAAGGTTAAGCATTTTAATAACGACGAGCTTAAACAATTCCTTACCTACCTTGATAGTTTAGACAACTCTAAATATAAAAATTATTATGATATCACGCTATATAAGTTCTTACTTGCCACTGGTTGCCGTATTAACGAGGCTTTGGCTCTCTCATGGTCTGATATTGACCTTGATCATTCGGTTGTGCATATAACAAAGACTTTAAACTGTGAAATGGAGTTAAACAGTCCAAAATCAAAATCTGGCTACCGAGATATTGATATAGATCAGCAAACCGTAACCATGCTGAAAAGATACCAACGCAAGCAAACTCAAGAGGCTTGGAAACTAGGTAGGACTGAAACAGTGGTATTCTCTGATTTCATCAATGCCTATCCAAATTATAAAGCAGTAGCGGTACGACTTAAGTCGCATTTTAAAAAAGCAGGGGTAAATAACATAGGTTTCCACGGTTTTAGACATACTCATGCCAGTTTGCTCCTTAATTCAGGTATTCCTTATAAGGAGTTGCAACACCGCCTAGGACATTCTACTCTTTCAATGACTATGGACACTTATAGCCACTTATCAAAAGAGAACGCTAAAAAAGCTACGTCATTTTATGAGCAAGCACTAAAATCCATCTAAAAGTAAGCAAAAAGGTAAGCAAATTGAAATTAGAATATGAATTAGCAGTTACAGACGCTTTAGTTTCAAAGGGTATGCTTATTCTAACCGATAACAGTGGTATTTTTTCATGAAATACTTCTTAAAAGATACTTTCTTGTCTCTACCCTATTAACTAAAATAATGGTAAAATAGATTTGAATGACAAGATTTGAAATGGAGTACCTATGAATACTAAAGAACTCATTGCAGCAGAAATTGCTAAAGTTGTTCCTGAGTTGGAACAAGAAAACATTCAAAATCTGCTTGAAATCCCTAAAAATGCTGACATGGGAGACCTCGCCTTTCCTGCCTTCTCATTGGCAAAAGTCTTGCGCAAGGCTCCTCAAATGATTGCAGCAGACATCGCTGAAAAAATTGATGCCTCAAACTTTGAAAAAATTGAAGCTGTTGGGCCTTATATCAACTTCTTCCTTGATAAATCAAAAATCTCAGCGGACGTTCTTGGACAAATCATCGCTCAAGGTAGCCACTATGCTGATCAAAACATCGGTCACGGATGTAACATTGCCTTTGATATGTCTAGTCCTAACATCGCCAAACCTTTCTCTATCGGTCACTTACGTTCAACGGTTATCGCTGATGCTCTTGCCAACATCGTGGCTAAACAAGGTTACAAACCAGTTCGCATCAACCACTTGGGTGACTGGGGTAAACAATTTGGTATGCTAATTGTTGCCTATAAGAAATGGGGTAGTGAGGAAGCTGTTAAAGCCAACCCTATCAACGAACTCCTTCAACTTTATGTACGTATCAATGCCGAAGCTGAAGAAGACCCATCTGTAGACGAAGAAGCTCGTGAATGGTTCCGTAAATTGGAAGCTGGTGATGAGGAAGCAACTGCCCTCTGGCAATGGTTCCGTGACGAAAGCTTGGTGGAATTCAACCGTCTCTATGATGAACTCGGTGTTTCATTTGATAGCTACAATGGTGAAGCTTTCTACAATGATAAGATGGATGAAGTCGTTGACATCTTGACAGAGAAAGGACTTCTCCAAGAATCTCAAGGTGCCCAAGTGGTTAACCTTGAAAAATACGGTATCGAACACCCAGCCCTCATCAAAAAATCAGATGGTGCAACACTCTACATCACACGTGACTTGGCTGCTGCCCTCTACCGTAAACGTACTTATGACTTTGCCAAAGCCATCTATGTGGTTGGTAATGAACAATCTGCCCACTTCAAACAGTTGAAAGCTGTTCTTAAAGAAATGGGCTATAACTGGTCTGACGACATGACTCACGTTGCCTTTGGTCTTGTAACTAAGAACGGTAAGAAATTGTCGACTCGTAAAGGTAACGTTATCTTGCTTGAGCCAACTATCGCTGAGGCTGTTAACCGTGCCCAAGCTCAAATCGAAGCTAAGAATCCAAACTTACCTAACAAGGAAGCTATTGCTCACGCTGTTGGTGTTGGAGCTATCAAGTTCTACGACCTTAAAACAGACCGCATGAATGGTTATGACTTTGATCTTGATGCTATGGTATCTTTCGAAGGGGAAACTGGGCCTTACGTTCAATATGCACACGCTCGTATCCAATCTATCTTGCGCAAGGCTGACTTCACGCCATCTGCAGATGCTACATACAGCTTAAACGACGTTGAAAGCTGGGAAATCATCAAACTCTTACAAGACTTCCCACGTATCATCAACCGTGCATCAGACAACTTTGAACCATCTATCGTTGCTAAATTTGCTATCAGCTTGGCTCAAGCCTTTAACAAATACTATGCGCACACACGTATCTTGGACGAAAGCCCAGAACGTGACAGCCGTTTGGCTCTTTGCTACGCAACAGCAACAGTCCTCAAAGAAGCCCTTCGCCTTCTCGGTGTTGAAGCTCCAGACGAAATGTAATCTATACTTAAAACGCCTAAGGGCGTTTTTTAGTAACCAAAAAAAGAACCCAACACATCATGTTGAGCTCTTTTGGAGATTATGAAAAAGAAAAGTTCGTTGTTCTACAAAAAGTGTAAGCCAACGAGACTTACTGAAAAGTGTTCAGTAAAAGTTATTTAGGGGATTTACAGTATAACCTCCCTACCTTAAAGAAACCTTAAATCGCAGCACAAAAAAACATAAGGGATTTTCACAGCAGTCCAAAGACCACTGAAAAGATACGATTGTACAGGCTTCCCAACCTAATCTTCAAAGGTGACCGCTTGTCCAATAGAATCTTTATATAACTATATCACCTTTTTCTAGAAGGGTTTTCAAGTGTTTTCTTAAAATATCCTAATAAAACATCAAAAAGAAGAAAAAAGCCTAGATTGCTAGACTTTCTTAGGGGAAATTTGTTATGAAAAAATTATGTTCACCTTCTAGCTCACAAAAGCTAGCTGCTTTACTAGGATGGTTATAATATATCTTAATGAACTTAAAGGTTACTTAAAATATTATTCTCTTTCATCACTTTTTAAAACGATAAGCAAAATAAGTAATAGTAAGCACCCATTAGGAATATCCATATCTAAAAACCAAGAAGGAACTTTGATACTTCCTAAATCATTCATAATCCTGATGATATTATAAGCAAGGCTTACTATTAAGAGACTAAGTTCCGGCAAATAGTTAAATCGTCCTTTTAAGAATGATAACTCCTCCTTCCTGACAGTTTTCTTGCGATGACCCTATTGTAAAGTAAAAAAGAGAACAAAAATAGTGACATAGATATCACCATAAAAAAGTAGGGCGGTCCTGCTTTTTCTTATTCATATAAATCAGTCACCCAAACCGATGCGTTCGAAGATTTCATCAACACGTTTAGTATAATAAACTGGGTTGAAGATTTCGTCGATTTCTTCTTGAGTGAGGCGAGAAGTTACCTCTGGATCTGCTTCAAGAAGTGGTTTAAAGTCTACTTGGTTATCCCATGATTGAGCTGTCTTAGGTTGAACAAGGTCGTAAGCTTGTTCACGCGTCATGCCTTTTTCAATCAAGGTAAGCATAGCACGTTGACTGAAGATAAGACCAAATGTGGAGTTCATGTTGCGGATCATGTTTTCTGGGAAGACTGTCAAGTTCTTAACGATGTTTCCAAAACGGTTAAGCATGTAGTCAATCAAGATGGTTGTGTCTGGTGCGATGATACGCTCAGCTGATGAGTGAGAGATATCGCGTTCGTGCCAAAGAGCTACGTTTTCATAAGCTGTTACCATGTGACCACGGATGACACGTGCAAGACCTGTCATGTTTTCAGAACCAATAGGGTTACGTTTGTGAGGCATTGCTGAGGATCCTTTTTGACCTTTTGCAAAGAACTCTTCCACTTCACGTTGTTCAGATTTTTGAAGACCACGAATTTCAGTTGCCATACGCTCGATAGAAGTTGCGATGCTGGCCAGAACTGCAAAGTACTCAGCGTGAAGGTCACGAGGAAGCACCTGTGTAGAGATTTCTTGAGCACGGATACCAAGCTTGTCGCAGACGTACTTTTCAACAAATGGTGGGATGTTGGCAAAGTTACCAACCGCACCAGAAATCTTACCAGCTTCCACACCAGCAGCCGCATGCTCGAAACGCTCGATATTACGCTTCATTTCACTGTACCAAGTCGCTAATTTAAGACCAAAAGTTGTAGGCTCAGCGTGCACACCGTGCGTACGACCCATCATGATCGTAAACTTGTGTTCCTTCGCTTTGTCAGCGATGATATTAAGGAAGTTTTCAAGATCCTTGCGGATAATATCGTTGGCTTGTTTGTAGAGGTAACCATAGGCAGTATCTACCACGTCAGTAGACGTCAAACCATAGTGAACCCACTTACGCTCTTCGCCAAGAGTTTCAGAAACCGCACGTGTGAAAGCAACCACATCGTGACGAGTTTGCTGCTCGATTTCCAAAATACGGTCGATGTCAAAGTCCGCCTTTTCACGAATCAAAGCCACATCTTCCTTAGGGATTTCCCCCAACTCAGCCCATGCTTCGTCAGCCAAGATTTCCACCTCAAGCCAAGCACGGTATTTATTTTCTTCAGTCCAAATGTTCGCCATTTCTGGGCGAGAGTAACGTTCGATCATAATTAAGATATTAAGGGCGTTAAGCGGACACAGTCAAAATAGGAGTTTAGACGAAGAAGCATCAGCTTCTAGGAAAAACTATCTTTTCGACCAAGTCCGTAAGCCCGTATTCAGTTTTAGTGAATACGAGTGCCCTTGTTCCTTTCTTTTTTTGTTTATTTATTCTATCAAAGATTGGACGTTTAGCTCATCTTAATCGAATCCTATGTCCGCTTCTTTTTAGTTTTACGTGCAATATTCTTTTGATGTTTCACATCAATTAACAACCGACAGTCGGTTTATTCAAATTCCTCTTTTCCAATCCACACTGACGGATAGTGATTTAGTGTATTCAAATCCGTATCCATCGGCAAATCATAGATAGCTAAATAGTTTTCAGGATATTGAGCAATCAACTCTTCATACTTAGCTCTCACTTTTTCGTGATTGCCACTAGCATACAAGACTTAAACGACTGCTACTGTCTTATCTTTTTCAACAAATGCATTAACGATGAGTTGAATCATAAAACCTCCTAAAGTGAAATTCCCTTCATATTTGCTTCCAGAATGGGAATCTTCACACCTAACTCCTGACCGGTTTGATAAACACTTTGACAACAATAGAAGATGTCCTGTTTATCATTGTGTAAGGTCATAATTTTTCGGGTCAGCTCATTTTTTGCAAACATGATTTTCATGGCTTTCCCAGCAATCCATGCGGGAATTTTGTACGGCAAGAGCTCAGCTTTGTAAAGCTTCAAATTTACGCCACGCGCTTCTACGACTTTCAAAGCTTCTCGAATGGTCTTGATGACTAATGATAATTCCGAAGAACTACTCATCAAGTTCAGAGCCAGCTGTTCTGGATTTTCCAGATTCCCCGAACGTGCAGCTGTCGAAGTGACACCTGCGTTAATCGCCATGTGAATCCAAATCCACTCGACCATATCATGAGGCACTTCCCACTTTAAATCTGCAGAAGTCAGTAAAGCCGTCAAATCAGTATAGTTAGAAATGTGTGCTTTTTGCTCACCTTCTAGCATTAAATGGTCGAACAAGACCCCATCCAAATGGTCATCCTGCATCTGGCCTCCAGCAGTTGGAAAAGCTAGAATATAAACGTAGTCTCCTGCCCACTCCTCTACCTCTTTTCGAGTATCCCAGAAATTACAGAAGAAAACAAGGGTGCCTTTGACATTATTTTTTCGCAAGATTTCCACAGCTTCTTTGACAAAGCCATGACTCACACTCAGAAAAATAAAATCGTATTCTGAATGAGCTTTCGCCACATGTACCTCATAGGTGTCATGTTTGTTTTCACCCTTGGAATGATAGTGACCATCTAGCAGGTCAACCGAGAGAGATTTTTGAGCATTGTTTCGCTTACTCTCTCAATACATGTTCTACTTGGTGGCCAGCTTTTTGAAAGGCGTAGCATAAGTCATTCCAATGACTTCGAGTCCTAGAATTGCTATTTTTACCTAAAAATCAATTCCTTTCCCAAACTCAACCACATTATCTGGCTCATTACTAAACAAAGTCACATGACCCATCTTTCGGTTGTGCTTCGCTTCTAGTTTACCATACATGTGGAGGTGGGCGCTTGGATTTTCTGTGACATAACGCTCAGCTGCTTCGACGTGTTGGCCGAGGACGTTGAGCATAACAGCAGGTTCATGGAGGTTGATTGCTGGAAGTGGTGCTCCGAGAACGCCCAAGATATGTGTGTCAAATTGTGAAAAGTCGCAGGCTTCGATTGAGTAGTGCCCTGAATTGTGTGGGCGTGGCGCAATTTCGTTGACAATGATGTCATCAGCTGTCGCAAACATTTCTACACAAAGGGTACCAGAGAGGTTAAGTTGCTCAGCAATCTTCACAGCAATAGCTTTAGCTCTGTCTGCTAGTCTATCAGAAATACGAGCTGGAACGATAGTCTTAGAGAGGATGTTGTTGCGGTGGATATTTTCCTGAACTGGGAAAACCGTCACATCCTTGCCGTTACCTGACACGATAACCGAAATTTCAAGGTCGAAGTTGACGAACTCTTCCAAGACACACTCAGCTGAGTTAGCAAGTGCATTTGCCTCTTCCAAATCTTCGGCTGATGTGATGACTTTTTGACCGTGGCCATCGTAACCACCTGTCGCAGTCTTGAGGACGTAATTTTTAGAAAGATCAATATCTTCCAAATCAAGGCTAGAGGTCACGACCTTGTAAGGTGCCACCGTTACTTGAGCCTTGTTTGAAAGGAAGTCCTTCTCAAAGATACGGTTTTGTGAAATGCGAAGCAGTTCTGTTCCTTGTGGAAGTTGTCCATCCTTGATGACAGCGTCAAGACCGTCAGCGTCGACATTCTCAAATTCATAAGTGAGAACATCACAGCAGTCCGCCAACTGACGAAGAGCATCTACGTCATCGTAGGGTGCCGCGATAACCTCAGACACACGAGAAGATGGACAATCTGATGCAGGATCAAGGGTGATAACCTTGTGGCCCATATAGATAGCAGAAATGGCCATCATCTGACCAAGCTGGCCACCACCGATGATACCAATGGTTTTAGTTGAGCTCATTTGTAGACTCCTCTGCGATTTTTCCTTGTTCTTCAGCAAAGTTAGCAAGTGCCTCTGCAATAGCCTTGTCTTCTACCGAGAGAAGACGAAGGGCAAAGAGGGCTGCGTTGGTCGCACCTGCTTCACCGATCGCCATAGTTGCGACTGGTACTCCACCTGGCATCTGAACGATGGAATAAAGTGAATCCACACCGCTAAGAGCACGAGATTTGACAGGCACGCCAATGACTGGAAGGGTAGTTTTAGCTGCTACCATCCCTGGCAAGTGAGCTGCGCCACCCGCACCAGCGATGATAACCTTGATGCCACGGCTACGAGCTTCTTCGGCATGCTTGAACATGAGGTCCGGTGTACGGTGTGCAGAAACAACTTTCTTTTCGTAAACGACACCGAAGTTATTGAGGACTTCAGCGGCTTTTTGCATGGTTGCCCAGTCGGATTTTGAGCCCATGATGATGGAAATTACTGGTTTCATATTAAGATACAAAGGGACGATTCGCTTGCGAAAACTCCCGTAGAAAAATAGGGAAACTAACGACGACGTTACGTCTAGGCAGTTTTATCTTTTTTCCTAGGGATTTAGTCCCGTGTTCGGTTAGGAAAACTAACTGAACATTCCCTTTCTTATATTATTTCTTTTTTGATAATGGTCTTAGGTGGTGGGGACGGAAGCAAACCTTCGGTTTCATCCCTAAACTTTTAGCCTAGGGTCTAAAAGTTCCCTCGACCAGAACAGGATCTGTTCTGGTCTTTTCACCACGGTAACCATTATCTTAGTTTGGCTCGCTTTCGCTCGCCTTTTACAACCTACGGTCACTTATTATTTGTTAGCCTTGCTACCGATATCTGTACGGTAGAACAAGCCTTCTGTGTTTTGGTTGTTGAGTTCGCTGTAGATGATATTTTGACCATCTTTGACGGTGTCTGCTGTTGTGACCAGCATGTAGACACGTCCGCCGTTTGAAAGGAGGTCTTGGCTATTTTCAGCGAATTTAGCACCTGCATAGTAAGTGATGATGTCGCCCTCTGTCTTGGCTGGAAGCTTGACGCCTTTCTCATAAGCGAGTGGGTAACCGTTTGATGCTACAACCACACCAAGTGTCACACCCTTGTCGGTCCAAGTGATTGCTGGCTTTTTGCCATCCAAAATGTCAGTGATATTTTGCGCAAAATCAGATGTCAAACGAGGCAAGATGATTTGCGTTTCAGGATCACCAAAGCGAGAGTTGAACTCGATGACTTTAGGGCCGTCAGCTGTCAAGATAAGACCAGCGTAAAGGACACCAGTGTAGGGACGACCTTCTTTGATCATGCCTTCAAGAACCGGCTTGACAATAGTGTCAACCGCTGTGTCAACCACGCTCTGTGGCAAGTGAGGAACTGGCGCATAGGCACCCATCCCACCAGTGTTAGGTCCCTTGTCACCATCATAAGCACGTTTGTGGTCTTGGGCCGTTGGCATAATGTAGAACTTGTCCCCATTGACAAAGGCAAAGAGAGAGAACTCTTCCCCGTCCAGGAATTCCTCGATGACCACACGCGCACCTGAGTCACCGAATTTATTGTCCAAAAGCATCTCGTGAGTGGCTTCTACTGCTTGCTCAACTGTTTCAGCAACGACGACACCTTTACCTAGAGCCAAACCGTCTGCCTTGACGACGATTGGAGCGCCTTTTTCCTCAATATAGGCTTTAGCTTCCTCGAAATCTGAAAATGTTCCATAGGCTGCTGTTGGAACATCATATTTGACCATGATTTCCTTAGCAAAATCCTTAGACCACTCAAGTTCAGCCGCAGCCTTGGTCGGACCAAAGGCTTTGAGTCCTGCCGCATTGAAATCATCCACGATACCAGCCGCAAGGGCATCGTCTGGACCGATAAAGGTCCAAGCAATATCGTTCGCTTTTGCGAAGTCAATAAGCTTAGAATGTTCGGAAATTCCGATGTTGATCAAATCAAGACCGTCCAATGTCATCCCGTCATTACCAGGAGCCACGAAAACCTGCTCAACGTCCTTAGACTCCAATAATTTCTTGGCAATCGCATGTTCACGACCGCCAGAACCAACAACCAAAAGTTTCATTTGAAAGATACCTCAATATCAAATAATACTAGGGGCAAATGCCCGTTAACGACCATCATTCGGAAAAATTAGTTATTTTCACGAATTATATGTAACCATTATAACATATTTGTTCGGAGATATGGGTGTGTAGCCAAATTTGAACATAAAAAAAGGCGACCACTTGGACCGCCTCTTAGGAGATTATGAAAATGAAAAAAGTTATTTAGGATTAATGATAGTATAGTCTAAATAGCTTAAGAGAGACTTAAATTCAAAAATCATCTTCATTTTCCTGAAAAACTGCGAATAGGTAGGTGGAGGTTGAAATGAAGAAAAAATTACTAAATTATCTCATACTGCTAGCTTGTCTAGCGACTGTTTCGGTTTCGTGCAGCGGCTCTGCTCAGGCAGCTGTCCTCGGAGATGACTACCCTTTTTCTTGGAAATATGGTGGCTTCGGCGTGGACCCTTGGACTATGTACTGGCGTCAGTGTACTTCCTTTGCGGCCTACCGCCTTAGCAACACCAATGGATTCACCTTACCTATAGGTTATGGAAATGCCATCACTTGGGGTAATATCGCACGTGCGAATGGCTACCGTGTTGACATGAATCCTGCCGTAGGGAGCATCGCCTGGTTCTCAGCTGGTGTTAATGGAGCTGGTCACATGGGGCATGTCGCTTGGGTTGCAGAAGTACATGGTGATCAGGTAACTATTGAAGAATACAACTACGATGCGGGTCAGGGGCCTGAGAAATATCACAAACGTAGCTTCCATAAGAGTCAAGTGTCTGGATATATCCATTTTAAAGACCTCGAATCAGGAACTCAAAATAGAAATCCTACTAATTCTTCTATAAAAGTTGGCGATTCAGTCCGATTCACAGGTACCTTCCGTGTCACCTCTGTGTCAGGAAATACCATCACCAGCCAAGATTTAGCTGGAGGTACACCAACCAAACACAATATCGTTGACCCTAGCCCCGTTCTTGAAGTTGATGCACAAGGTAATCCAACATCAGACCAGTACCTCAATCCTGGTGAGACCTTTACTATTCCAGGTAACTTCAAAGTTCTTGCCATTGACCCACCTAGCGATGGCATCCTCGTCCAAATCGGAAATCTCAAGACTTGGGTAACCCAATCTGTCCTTGAAAAGATTTAAATTTATTGAACAATAGTGAGAACGGTTGTTTTTTAATACACTGAAAGAAAAAAACCAGCGGATGCTGAGCTCTTGTACTGACCCCAAAAAATTAGACAAATAATTTATCCAAAGGATTTAGTTCTGTACTGCACAGGACTAAGTCCTTTTAATTTTACTTTAATGCGTTTGTTGTTGTAATAATCAATATAGTCTACAATAGTTTGTTCCAATTGCTCAAGTGAGTTAAACGTCTTCTCGTAACCATAAAATATCTCAGACTTAAGAATGCCAAAGAAGGACTCCATCATACCATTGTCTGGACTATTTCCCTTACGTGACATGGACGTCTGGATCCCTTTATCCTCTAGAAATTGATGTTAATACTGATGTTGGTATTGCCAACCTTGGTCACTAAGGTTATCTGCTTTCTTGCCAACTTCTCCTTGGTATGAAGAATACTTGCGTTTACGACGAATTTGGGAACTTGAACCAAGGAGCTTCATCAGACGTTGGACCTTCTTCTGGTTCACTACAAAACCACGATTCCTCAATTCAAAAGTTATCCGACGATATCCGTAATTTCCCTTATGTTCATCATAAATGGCTTGTATTTCCACTTTGATAGCTTGATCTTTATCTACTTGATTCAGTTGCTTTAAGTGGTAATAATAGGTTGAACGAGCAAGTTTGATAATGTTTAGAAGGATATCTAAAGGAAACTCTGTTACCAATCCTTGAACAATTTCTGTTTTTCTTCTTGCTCCTTTTCGTCCCTCAATCGGAGTTCTCTCAACTTTTTTAGAATAGCATTCTCCGCTCTCAGGTACTCATTTTCTGCTTGAAGACGTTCTAACTCTGTCATCTCTTCGGGTTTCTTCTTTGGTTTACGCCCCATTTTAGGTACTCTCCCTCCTCTTTTCTCAAGAAGAGTATACCCATTTTTCTTATATTGTGCTATCCAATTAGGCAACATTCCACCACTTGAAAGACAATAATCAAGACTTACACTTTTTTGTGAACGACCTTCAAGTAGCACTTTATCAATCATTTCTTGTTTTAAGTCTGGAGAATCGTAACGATGCTTACCTTTCTTGATAATTTCTATTCCGTAACGTTCAATCAATCTCGTCATATATCTTAATCCAGAAGCATCCACACCAAATCGTTTTGAAAGTTGGTTGAAGGTTTGACCATGCTTTCTCAATTCATATATTTGAACTTTATCTTCATAAGTTAATTTCATAATAAAAACACCCCAAAAGTTAGAGTTTTCTGTCTAACTTTTGGGGTGCAGTTCATTTTAGGAAATTTATGAAAAAAAGTTTTTTAGGATGACCTTAGTATAGCTTGGATAGCTTAAAGAAAGCTTAAGGCATCTTAAAAACATCCAATTACTTAGATGCTTCGTAAATTTTTAATGACGGAAGTGACGAACGCCTGTAAAGATCATCGTTAATCCATATTTATCAGCTGCTTCGATAGACTCTTGGTCACGTACTGAGCCACCTGGTTGGATAATAGCCTTGATACCTGCTTTGGCGATTTCTTCCACGTTATCTGCAAATGGGAAGAAGGCATCTGAAGCAAGAACAGCACCGTCAAGACGCCCTTTGGCTTGGTCAATAGCGATACGGACGGAAGCCACACGGTTAGTTTGGCCAGGGCCAACACCAAGTGTCATGTGGTCGTTAGTCACGATGATACCATTTGATTTGACGTACTTGACGGCTTTCCAAGCAAACTCAAGAGCTGTCACTTCTGTATCAGTTGGTTGGCGTTTAGTAACCACTTGCCAGTCAGCTGGACTTTCTTTAACAACGTCTTGGTTTTGAACGAGAAGTCCACCGACAACACCAGTGTATTCTGCTTCTGCTTCGCTGGCATCTTGAGCGTCAAATGGCAACTCAAGGATACGCAAGTTTTTCTTCTTGG
>SKER01000704.1_pt1 | contig 35259 bp, 37 predicted proteins | sample 4826961 | NCBI WGS metagenome assembly SKER01 (sample SAMN11008804, study PRJNA524170) | human gut metagenome | biome: Human fecal sample; material: Feces; isolation source: fecal sample from pouch patient p47 | host: Homo sapiens | place: Israel: Tel-Aviv | collected 2016-11-16 | reverse complement strand
CACTTAATATGATACCTGATGTCACGCCGAATGGCGTTTTTGCATTTACCACCAATTAGGTGGCTAACTTCATTCTATAATCCACCAAAATAATTTAAACAACAATTGTTCGAAATGACAAAGTATGTTTAGCGTTGTAAAATGGTTGACGTGATAAGAATAATTCTCAGCGCCCCATTGACGACGAGTATTATAGATAATTAGAAAGTTGGGGCTTTGACCACTGTCAGGGCCCCGCTTTTGTGTGTAGGTGAAAATATGTTAAAGGGTACTGTTAAAAGTTTTGACCCGGATAAGGGATGGGGATTTGTCACTGTTCCTCATGAAGGCGATATTTTTGTTCATTATAGTGGAATTGAGGGTCACGGTCGACGCACTTTGCAAGCTAGTCAGACCGTTAGCCTAGTAATTGTTCAAGGACAACGTGGCCCACAAGCGGCACATGTCCGGCTAATTAAGCGAGGGATTTAAATGGATTTTGCTGAAAAGACAACTCATACTAAAAATGTGTTTAAAGGACACTTAATCTCGGTTGATGTTGAAGATGTCATTACTCCAGAAGGTCACCATTCGCAACGCGAGATTGTTCACCATGCACCGGCAATTGCTATTTTGGCAATTACTGATGATAACAAAATGATCTTAGAAAAGCAGTGGCGATCTCCAATTCACGCCACGACGCTTGAAATTCCAGCAGGGAAGGTTGATTCACGCGATAGTGCTGATCCTGTACATGCTGCTAAACGCGAGTTAAATGAAGAAACGCGCTATGCTGCTAAGAAACTGACAAAGGTATCATCGTTTTACACCTCCGTTGGTGTTTTAGATGAGTTTATGACATTATACTTGGCAACTGGTCTCACGCCGGTACAGAATAAATTACCACAGGACCAGGATGAGCAGTTGTCTTTGATGAAAGTTTCGTTGGCACAAGCCCTCAAAATGATTGATGATGGTCAAATTCAAGATGCTAAAACAATCATGGCAATCTATTATTGGCAAGGGATGAAACGGAATGGATGAATTTAAACAAGACCACGATAATCATCGGTCAGCGGGCATTTCCCGGGCTGAATATCGTCGGCAACTAATTCATCATGACGATCATGAAACTGAATCGCAGCCAGATCCATCTCACCCTAGTGATGAACTCCATCAAGTGGGTGTTGGTTCGCGGGAAAATACTGCTCAAGAGAGAAAAACGGCAGTATCAAATGAAAAAATGGCGCGTTTAAAAAGACGGTTAAACATTGCAATTGTTGGTCTTGTGGTGGCAATTGTAATTGTTTATTTAATCTTATTTTTAGTGAAATGAAAGGATTACTGACATGAAATTTGGAATTATTTGTGCAATGCCAGAAGAAATTAAAGAGCTGTTAGCAGCGTTGGACCAGGAAAATATCCAGGAGATTGGCGGCAAAAAGTATTATGGTGGCCAGTTGTTTGGAACACCGGTAACGTTAGTTGAATCAGGAATTGGAAAGGTGGAAGCCGGAATTACAGCTGAACACCTCATTACTGACTGTCAAGCTGGCATGGTAATCAATTCCGGGTCCGCTGGTGGAATAGGTCAAGGCCTCCATGTTGGCGATATTGTCATTTCCACCGAAACTGCCTACCATGATGTCGATGCTACAGCTTTTAATTATCAATACGGTCAGTTACCCGGCAAAGAACCACGGTTTCGGGCATCTGACAAGTGGGGTCAGCTGCTAGCTAAAGCTGGTGAAAAGACAGGTTTGAATATTAAACGTGGACTAATTGTCACCGGTGATCAATTTGTCGCTAGCCAAGATGCCATTAACGAGATTTTGAAACATTTCCCTGATGCACTGTCTAGCGAAATGGAAGGGGCTGCTGTTGGGCAAGTGGCAACTGATCATAGTATCCCGTATCTAGTGGTTCGAGCTATGTCTGACACTGGGGATGAGAATGCCGGTGTCAGTTTCGACGATTTTATTATTGATGCAGGTAAACGGTCCGCTAAGATGCTGTTACAGATGTTCCAAGATTTAGCCTAATTTAGGAGGATTACCGTGAGTGAAAAGTATTTTGACAATGCTGCCACGACGCCAATGACCAAGCCAGTGATTGACGAAATGACTAAGCAAATGAAAGAAACATGGGGCAATGCATCGACTGGGTACTCATATGGACGCCACGCTAAATTAGTGATGGACAACAGTCGTCACATTATCGCCCAAAGTATTAATGCTAAAGATGATGAGATTGTATTTACCAGTGGCGGGACCGAAAGTGATAATACAGCCATTATTCAAACTGCATTAGCTCGTCAATCCCTGGGAAAGCACATCATTACGACTGCCATTGAGCATGAAGCGGTTTTGAAGCCCCTTCATTTCCTGGAGAAGCAAGGATTTGATGTAACCTACTTGCCGGTGGACCAATATGGCAATATCTCACTGGATGATTTTAAGAAAGCACTTCGTGATGATACCATCCTAGTTACTATTATGATGGGTAATAATGAGGTCGGATCACGGATGCCCATTCATGAAATTGGTGAAATTTTGCAGGATCACCAAGCGTGGTTCCATACCGATGCGGTCCAGGCATATGGATTATTACCGATTGATGTCCAAGCAGATCATATCGACATGTTATCGACGTCAGCTCATAAGCTAAATGGGCCCAAGATGATTGGTTTCCTTTACCGTCGTGAAGGAATTAACTTCCCAAGCTTTGTTCGTGGTGGCGACCAGGAAACTAAACGGCGTGCCGGTACCGAAAACGTTCCGGCCATTGCGGCTTTTGCTAAAGCAGTTGAATTAGATACTCCAGAAGTAAAAGCGGAACGTCGTCAACGCTTCTATCATTTTAAGCAGATGATTGTGGATGGCTTGACAAAGGCTGGGGTTGATTTTGAAGTTAATGGTCAGGTTGATCCCCATAACCTGAACCATGTGTTGAATATTTGGTTCAAGGGAATTTCTACATATGTTATGCAAACAGACCTCGATTTGGCAGGCTTCGCTGTTTCTGGAGGGTCCGCATGTACGGCAGGGAGTATTGAACCTTCTCATGTTTTGACAGCGATGTTTGGCAAAGATAGTCCACGAATTAGTCAATCAATTCGAATCAGTTTTGGTGCGATTAATACTGAAGAGGACGTTCAGGCTTTAATTGATGCTATTGTGAAAATTGTTAACCAGCTCAAGCACGTGAAGGAGGTTCAATAATGCAATTTGCCAAGTCAGTAAAAGTTGCTGGTGATACAACAACTTATCAACTCAGTGACAATGTTAAGCGGTATACCCTATTAGATTTAGGATTTGAAGAAACGCGTCGCGGTAACTTTGAATACGTGGGCAGTGTTGATACGAATAACCCATTTAATCCGGTTGCCAAGTTACGGATCTTAATTGCGAGTGACTTCTCTGGATTTAAGATGGAAACCGTCACTGGAAATGGTGCTAGCAAGATTAATATCTTTAAGCATGCCCGAGCAAAAGAATTTGTTGAACAATATCACTATATTCTGAAAGAAATGCTTGACCGGGATGTTTTCACGGTTAAAGAATAGTTTAGCTATGCATAACACGTAAATCTTTGTTACAATGATTTTCACTGGAGTCATGCGACCTTCAATCGCAGTAGATTTTCCAGAATCTATTCGAAATGATGGTGATAAATATATGACTGATCATAGTCATACACGAGTAGTTGTTGGTATGAGTGGGGGAGTTGATTCCTCCGTCACTGCTCTACTACTCAAACGTCAAGGATACGATGTCGTGGGTGTCTTCATGAAAAACTGGGATGATACCGACGAAAATGGTGTTTGTACCGCGACGGAAGATTATAAAGACGTTGCAAAAGTAGCAACCAAGATTGGTATCCCATATTATTCAGTCAACTTCGAGAAGGAATACTGGGACCGTGTTTTTAAATACTTTATTGCGGAATACAAAAAGGGGCGGACGCCTAACCCGGATGTAATTTGCAATAAGGAAATTAAGTTTAAAGCATTTATCGATTATGCTAATCAATTGGGGGCAGACTACGTAGCAACGGGTCACTATGCCGATTTGAAACGTGATTCTGATGGCCATATGCACCTGATGCGGGCTAAGGATCAAAATAAGGACCAAACTTATTTCTTGAGTCAGCTGGATTATGAGCAGCTTGACAAAGTTCTTTTCCCATTGGCTCATTACACCAAACCAGAGATTCGCCAAATCGCTGCGGAAGCGGGACTGGCAACTGCCAAGAAAAAAGACTCTGTTGGAATTTGTTTCATTGGTGAAGATGGTCATTTTCGTGAATTCTTGAGCCATTACATTCCAGCTCAACCTGGTAATATGGAAACGGTTGATGGCAAGATTGTTGGTCAACACATGGGTTTGATGTACTATACAATTGGTCAACGGCGTGGATTGGGCCTTGGTGGTAATCAACATAGCAACGCACCTTGGTTTGTTGTTGGTAAGGATATTAAGAAGAACATTCTTTATGTTGGTCAGGGTTATGAGAATCCACACCTGTACGCAACTCATCTTGAAGCGAGTGATATTCATTGGGTTGATGACGTGATTTCTCGGTATGGACATGACTTCCATTGCACAGCCAAATTCCGGTACCGACAAAAAGATGTTGGAGTCACTGCTCATTTATCTGAGGATGGTCAACAGGTAACTGTGAACTTTGATGATCCAGCTCGGGCCATAACGCCTGGTCAAGCGGTCGTCTTCTATGATGGTCAAGAGTGCCTTGGCTCAGCAATTATTGACCGGGCATATAACCATGAACACCAGTTACAATACGTTTAGGTTGTTAAATGATTGTGACGATAGGACCTATTGTATAGTTAAATTGTTACAGTGCAGTACACAAAAGGGTTCTAGTATTCGAAAAAGCCGAATGCTAGAGCCCTCTTTCTGCTTATGAGGGGCGTGAAGGCGAAATTATAAATGCCTTCTATCACGCTTACTTTCTATTTAATTTTAGTTTTCATAACGCTCTGCCGGTTTTTTTGGTAGAATAGATAAAAAAGGTTAGTGAATATGACAAAAGTTTATTTAATTCGTCATGGTAAAACTGAATGGAATCTTGAGTCTCGATACCAAGGAGCACATGGTGATTCACCATTATTACCGTCCTCATATCGGGAGATCGAATTACTAGCGGAATCCCTCCGAACTGTTCCTATTGTTCATGTTTATACGAGTCCTCTTAAACGTGCCCGGGTAACTGCTGGAACGCTTATTAAGCGGTTGGGCAAACAGATTCCGTTGACGATTGATAGTCGCTTGAAGGAATTTAACTTAGGAAAGATGGAAGGAATGCATTTTACTGACGTCGCTGATAAATGGCCTCAGACTTTGCATAACTTTCGCCATCATCCCGATCAGTTTGATGAGACCGTCATCGGAAGTGAAAGTTTCCAACAAGTAATTGCACGGATGGGTGATGCTATTCGTGAATTTTGTCGAAATAATCCTGATGAAGACATTGTCGTTGTTTCACACGGGGCAGCCTTGAATGCGTCCATTAATGCATTAGCGGGGGCATCTCTGGCACACTTAAAGGATCGTGGAGGACTCAGTAATACTTCTACTACCATTTTGTCGACTAACGATGCCAAGCACTTTGAGCTTGAAAAGTGGAATGACACTTCGTATCTCAAGAAGACAACAGTTGATCCAACTGACACGATTTAAGGAGTGAATAAGACCATGGCAGAAGAAAAAATTAATCGGGAAGAACAAAATAAGCAAACGGAAAAATTAGTTCATAAGTTGATCACAGCAATCGATGAATATCCTGACCGTGCGAATAATTACTATGATCTGGGCGCTTTACTAACACGATTAAAGGATTATGAGCAAGCAGAAGAGCTTTTTATGAAGGCACTAGGAATCTTTGATGCCAAGCAAGACCAGGAAGCTATTGACTTGTTAAACTATGGACTGGGGAACCTTTACTATGAAGTTGGTAAAGTGGACCGGGCTATCGACTTATTTAATAAGATTGAAGATCCTAAACGGAAAGCAGATTCATACTTAATGCTTGCGCAGAGTTATATGAAGAAGGGACTGCATAAACAGGCAGTAGCGTATGGGTTGACGGCCCACGAGTTGCGCCCGAATGACCCAGAAATTAATCAGGTCTTAGGAGACTCACTATTAGCACTGGGCGAATTTGCTCAAGCTGGTGATTACTATGATAAAATTCTGAAGCGGCACCCAGGACGAGCTGACACCCAATTTAACCGCGGACTAGTTGCGATGGTGTTGGGTCAGCCTTACCAAGACTATCTCAACCAAGCTAAACAATTGGACCTTGCATATTACCAAAAGAGTGAACAAAAGATTGCTGATATTGAAAAAACATTACGTAAAACGCAATCTCATAATGATTAACCATTCACAGGAGGATGACTCAGATGGCAGATGAAATTAGTTTATTCGACGTGCCACATGAGCCGTCTTTTTTTATTGGTCAAGTTCAGTCTGATATTTTTGACAGTCCTGATTCCTTTTACAAGGTCTTGATTGTGTCTGTTGAAGATAACAATTTCGACTGGACGGAGAATGAAATAACGGTGACGGGATCTTTTGGCGACCTTCGTGATGATCAAACCTACCGCTTTGAAGGGAAACTGGTCGATCATCCAAAATATGGTCAACAGTTCCAGGCTTCTTCTTATCATGTCAACCAGCCTAGTAGTCGGGATGGGGTGATTAGCTTTCTGAGTGGGAAGCAATTTCCTGGCGTTGGAGAAAAGACCGCGACTAAGATTGTTGATGCTTTGGGTAATGATGCCATTAATAAGATTAATAATGATCATACGGTCCTTAACTCGTTAAATTTACGGCCAGCTATTAGGCAATCTATTATTGCCAACCTTACGGCCAACCAGGGCATGGATCAGATCGTCATCGGGTTAAATGATCTGGGCTTTGGTAGTAATCTGGCATCCACAATTTTTGAACGCTATGGGGAAGAAACACTTGATGTGATTAGCAAAAATCCTTACCAGTTGGCTCATGACATTGATGGTATTAGCTTCCAACGTGCCGATCAGGTTGCTGCTCATTTTGATATTCAAGCTGATGATCCGCGACGGGTAGATGCCGCAATTGTCCAGGCACTGGATGATCTCACCATGATGAGTGGGGATACATATACGAGTGCTCCACCGTTATTGAGACAATGTCAGACTTTACTTTCCCAGAATCGTTCTCGGGCTGTTCAGACAGACCTGATATCCGAGCGGATTGTCGCGCTGGGCAAGAAGGGTGATATTCAGTATGAAAACCAACGGATATACCCCCGTGCACTATTTGATGCTGAGTTTCAAATTGCCAATCAACTTAATCGCTTGATGAATAACAGTGATCAGAGTGACCAACAGTCCGAAATTGGCTCTGTTCTGGCCAAACTTTCTACTCAAACAGGAATTAAATATGATCAACATCAACAGGAAGCAATAAAAACCGCTTTGCGATCAAAACTAATGTTATTGACTGGTGGCCCTGGAACAGGGAAAACGACCATTATTAAGGGGATCGTTGCCGGATTTGCTGATATGCACCAACTATCATTGGATCCCAAAGAATACAAGGAGAAGGCCTTCCCGATCTTGCTGGCAGCACCAACTGGCCGTGCTGCTAAACGAATGAGTGAAGCAACGGATTTGCCAGCAAGTACTATTCACCGCCTACTAGGGCTCAATGGCCGGGAAAGTCCTAATGAACTAAACGCCAAAGAATTGACCGGGTCATTGTTGATTGTCGATGAAATGTCGATGGTGGACACGCTCTTGTTTAAGGTTCTTGTCCAGTCCATTCCGGATACAATGCACGTTGTCTTGGTTGGCGATAAGGACCAATTACCATCTGTAGGGGCCGGTCAGGTCTTCCATGACCTGTTAGCATTTGATCACTTGCCAAAGGTCGAACTTACTCAAATTCACCGGCAATCGGCAGATTCAACGATTATTTCCTTAGCTCATGCTATTAAGAATGGCCGGATCCCATCAGATCTAACGAGCCGGGAGGCAGACAGGTCGTTTATCTCATGTCGCGCTAGTCAAGTACCGAATGCTGTTGAACAAATCATTAAAATGGCGCTAAAGAAAGGTTATTCTGCGGATGATTTGCAGATTCTGGCACCAATGTATCGTGGTCAGGCGGGCGTCAATCATTTAAATGAACTTGCTCAGCAGGTTTATAATCCCGCTACCTCAGACAAGACAGAAGTCGAGTTTCGAGGACAAGTCTTTCGCGTGGGTGATAAGGTGCTGCAATTAGTTAATAGCCCTGAAAATAATGTGTTCAACGGTGATATTGGTAAAATCACAATGATTGAGCAGACTAAGAACCATAAGCGGACCACTATGACAATTGATTTCGATGGTAATGAAGTTACTTATGGGCGGATGGATTGGAACCAAATTAGGTTGGCATATGCAATTTCCATTCACAAGGCTCAAGGTAGTCAGTTTAAGATGGTTGTTTTACCATTGGTTCATGAATTTGGCCGGATGTTACAACGCAACCTTTTGTATACGGCTGTTACGCGGGCTTCATCGAAATTAGTATTATTAGGGGAACCGCAAGCTTATCTTATTTGTATTAACAATCAATCCATAAATCGTCATACGACCCTGCTTCAACGGTTGCAATCTGTTTGGGGAGAAACAGTTAATGACCAGTCGGGAGACGGTTTACTAACTAACGATAATCGTGAATTATCACCAGCACATAAAAACAATTCACAGGAAACAAATGAAAACCAACAAGGAGAAACCATCTCCAAGACGGCAACAATCAGTGGAGATACACATATTCTCACTGCGGAGCTGATCAGGACGGGGGCCATTGATCCAATGATTGGGATGGATGGCATTCGTCCAGAACATTCAGCGAAGAGCTTGCGCCTTTCATAAAAACTTGCGATAATATAGCTGATTTGTTGTTTTATTAACTATAGGAGCATATTATGACTGAAATTAAAGATGCTAATAATGTTCGTTTGTTCGCCTTAAACTCTAACCCAGTTCTTGCTCAATCTGTGGCCGATAAGATTGGCCTACCGTTGAGTAAAGCTTCAGTTAGTCACTTTGCTGATGGCGAAATTAAAGTTTCTATTGACGAAAGTGTTCGGGGCTGTGAAGTTTACGTTATTCAATCAGTCTCTGATCCCGTGAATACCAACTTCATGGAACTAATGATTATGGTTGATGCATTACGACGGGCAAGCGCTGCTTCGATTAATGTTGTAATGCCCTATTATGGTTATGCGCGTCAAGATCGGAAGGCCCGTCCACGTGAACCAATTACCGCTAAGTTAATTGCTAACTTATTGGAAATGGACCGGATTAATCGCCTAATCACGATTGATCTACATGCCGCACAAGTTCAAGGATTCTTTGATATCCCAGTTGACCACCTGCAGGCAACCCCTTTATTTGCGGATTTTGTTCAACAACAGCATTTTACCAATGATTTGGTGGTTGTTTCACCAGACCATGCTGGTGTAAGTTTGGCGCGGCGTTTCGCGGAAGCTATTAAAGCGCCAATTGCCATTGTTGATAACCGTAATGATGAGGTGCGTGAACGCTCAAACCAGCAAGTGCCAGAATACGTGATTGGTGATGTCAAAGGTAAGACGGCCTTAATTGTCGATGACATTGTTGACACTGGTGTACGGATGAGTTTATCTGCACAAGCACTCAAGCAATTTGGGGCTACCGATATCTACGGAATTGCCACCCATGCTGTTTTATCTGGGAATGCACCCCAGGTAATTCAAGAGTCGCCAATCAAAGAAATGTTGGTAACTGATACCATTATGCTGCCCAAAGAAAAGGACTTCCCAAAGCTTCGCCAGCTTTCTGTCGCTAACTTACTTAAGGAAGCCGTCGTCCGGGTTCACAATCATCAATCTATTCGGGAATTATTTAATAAATAGTCTGGTCCAAAGGACTGCTGATGTTATTCACCGAAAAAGCCGCTAACGTTCATTTAATTGAGCGTTAGCGGCCTTTTTGAATATCGTTTTGTGTTGATAGTTAGTTATTCTTTTGGACTACATGGGAAAAGCAAAGTGTCCTGCTTGTGGTCCGTTCTTTAATAACAACTCAGATAATTCCATCTTACGTTGTCGTTGAGGGATGAAGATCCCCATCTTTTCTTGATCAAAACCAGTGACTAACTTGACTTCATCGCAAATAATCGGATTCTTAAGAACGTGAGGGCATGTCTGAATAGCATCTGCCAATTGATTTATAGTCAAATTATCCCGCGTAAGGTCGAGTGCCTTAGTGTCCCGGGAACGGGTCGAGATTAGGTCAGCAGTTCCGTTTAAGGACTTGCTAAGGAGCTCATAGACTTCTGCTCGCGTTAAAGGATTCCTTTCAATGTTTCGTTGTGACACCTGTAACTGATGGGCAGTCAACCACTTCACAGCACGGCGTTTCGACGGGTCGTTTGTATGAAAATAAACAGTTACCATGCACTCACTTCCTTATTGCTGACCTCATTGTACCAATCTCCTTTTCCGGACTGGTTTTTTGAATGCTGATTTTAAACATTTTTAACCAAAATAACTTTTTCATAAGAAACTTTTATAATTTATTAATTAGTTCGCCAATTTGGTTCTTAAGAAATGTTAAAATTACTACCTGATTTTTTAAAAAAATGCTATGGTTAAGAAGATGTAAAATTTTTAACAAAGATATTAAGTTAAATGATGGCTTGATTTCGTTGTAATCTCAAAAATGGGGAGGATGTTTCCTATGTCTTCAAAGGTACATAAAAGGCCAACCGCCAAGGGAATAGTCGCTGGTACACTTGGTGCGCTAGGTGTGATTGCACTGTCTGCGGAAACGGTTAGTGCTAACAACACAGTGCAAGTTAAAAATGGTGATACTGTTTGGTCAATCGCCCAGCAACATGGTGTTTCTACTTCTGCATTAGAGAATGCCAGTGGCACAACGATCAAGCGCTTGAATTCAAGTGTTGATTTAATCCAAGCAGGTCAACAATTGACCTTGCCTAGCGGTCAAAAGGCCAGCCAGAGCAATGTAACAGCAGATACTTACGTGGTTAAGTCCGGTGATACATTAAGCAGTATTGCTGCTCGTTTCCATGTTTCTGTTGCTAACTTGGTGGCTTGGAACCACATTACTAACCCTGACTTGATTTATGTCGGTCAACAATTAACTGTTCACGGTGGGGTTACTAATAATAGTCAAGCACCAGTCAAGCAAACGACTGCGCCAGTAACAAATCATTCAACTGTTACCACGGTCAGTGCTAGTCAGCAAACTAGTTCAGCTGCCCCAGTTCAATTAACTGCAACTACGGTTCAAACACCAGTTGCTCAGCAATCCACTGCAGTAATCACCAATGATACCGCTACTACTGCTGCTACTAATAGTGCTTATGTTGCTTCACAGTCAGTAAATACTAATACTCAAGCTTTGAATGTTAACACTAACACTCATCAATCTCAGTCAACGATTGTCAACACTAACGCTCAGCAATCACAATCAACGATTGCTAACGCTCAAGGTGCCGATCAAGTAGCTTCACTCTATGGTCAATCATTTGTTCAATTGAATGGTTCACAGGGTGTTCAAGGAACTGCGAACACCAATAGTTCAGCAACTGTGAATACCAATAGTCAAACCGCCGCTACGACGGGTCAAGTTGCTCAAAATGTTCCAAGCCAAGCACAAACTAATAACACTCAATCACAAGCCAACAATCAGGCTCAAGCTAACAATCAAACCCAGCAACCAGTTACTAATAACCAAACTAATAACAATGGCGCTGGTCAAAATGTTAACTTGCAAAGTGGTTCTGTTGTTAGTTTGGCTACTAAGATTGCCAATACAAACAGTGTTCCTTATGTTTGGGGTGGTAGTTCCTTGAATGGGATGGACTGTTCTGGACTTGTTGATTATGTTTACGCTAATGCAGAAGGTAAGTCCTTACCACACAACACGGTTGCACTAGAAAGTTACGTTAACAAGAAGGCTGTCAGCCAAGCTCAACCAGGAGATCTGTTATTCTGGGGGAACCAGGGTGCAACTTACCATACCGCCATTTACACGGGTAATGGCCAATATGTTGCTGCTGCTCGTCCCGGGACGAATGTTTCCACATACAAGATTAGTCAATACTTCATGCCAAGCTTTGCGGGAACAGTTAAATAATTCATATCTAAAAAATTAGCAACCTTGCTTTGGTGGGGTTGCTTTTTATATTAAAAAAGAACGTCTAGCAATAAAATGATGTTAGACGTTCTTACTTTTTTATTGTTCTGGTACTTGATAAAACGGATATTTTGTTGAGCTAACAGTTAAATCAAAAAAACGGTTGCCCATCTCTTCACCGTCAATTTGGCCAAATTCAAGTGATGTGGTAGTGTAGTGGATCTTATGAACGTGGTAATGACGTGCCCATTTAGAGTGACTAAGCTTGCCACGAGCAAATGCCCTGATTACCCACAACGTTTGTAACCAGTTCTTCCGTTCAGAAACGACCATATCGATTGCTGGGTCAGTGATCCTGGCGGTATCGATAACCTGAAAGCCATCACCAATAAATGGATGATTTGTGGCCACCACAATAAACGCACGGCCATACGCATCCCGATGCCCATTTGCTTGGACCATTAATGAGAATGGTTGTTGATCATAGATGACGCCAATTGCTTTGCGTAAGTAAGCGAACCGCCCTAAGTGAGCACGGTTTAAACGTTTCTTAGCTGAAGGATGGTTACTGCGGCTAATGATTGCTGCATCAAAACCAATTCCAATATTGTTAAGGAAGTAGCCATGTTCATTTTTAATGGCTTCCGTATACTTGCCAATATTTGTTTGATACGCATGGTCGGCACTAAGGATTTGCTGGAGAGCGTGGGCGGGTTTCATTGAAATACCATAACCACGTGCAAAATTGTTGCTACTACCAGCTGGGATATAAGCTAGTGGTATTTGTTGATCATTATCCACTTGTCGTTCTTGAAGACCATTTAACGTATTATGGAGGGTACCATCACCGCCAACCACGACGATAACAGTATTGGTTAGGTTACGTGCAGCCAGCTTGTTAGCAATATAAGATTCATGCTGGGGGTGATTAGTTAAATGGACTGAATAGCTGACCTGGAGCTGATCCAGTAAGGATTGCACAGTCGACCAGACATTCTTAGCGTTACCATTACCAGCATTTTCGTTAACAATGATTTCATAGTGCATGGGGGATGCGCCTCTTTTCGTGAAGAAATAAGAAAAGCAGCCAAGCAATTGGAAATGGCATTGGCTGCTAATTTCTTGTTTAGAACTTGGTTAACTTAAAGTTAGGGTTCTTTTTCTCATATTCGAGAGCCTTGTCATCAAGTTGTTCAACAAATTCAATATTGTAATCGGTATTTTCTTCAACCAATAATAGCGCTTGGGCTTCAGAATCTGCTTCAAGGTATAAAGATTGAGTGTTTTCACGAACAGGCCGAGCTGACTTATCCGGTTGATAGTATACTTTAAAAGTCATACTGACAAAAACTCCTTATATATTAATGTACTCATGTTATTTTAGCACAAGTAAATAGTGATGTTCCAGTTTAACCTAACATGGTATTATTAAATTAGGATTATTGGAACGGAAAGTAGTGATTAGATGTCATTAGTATGGATAATTGTGATCGCGGTAGTGATTGTAGCGGTTTTATATGTTGTTGTACATCGATTACTGATAAACCGTGCTACGATCATGCTGAGGCGCCAAGCTCAGCAAACTACTGACCAAGCAGTTAATGCAGTGATTAGCGATCTGCTAGGCAACTCACTCAACTTGTCTTCAGAAATTGTTGCGGATGTGTGGGGTAAAGGTGTATTAGCTTTTGAATATAGCATTGATTGTCAAAAAGCGCGGTTAGACCTCTCAATGAATCAGAAATTTAACCGCAAGCAAATTGAGGATCAGCTTAATCAGTATGCACAGCAGGAAGACATTCGAACTTTACCGAACGCCAAGCGGACATTTGTGGTGTCCGATTGGTGGACGTATGAGGGGAGACTACATATTGATGTTGCCTACATTTTAAATGAGGCTACGAATGAATATGTTGCCGACCTTAAACGGTTAGATGGACATAGCAAGTAAAATAGTTGTGAACTAAATATTGACAAAAATGGCACCCAGTGCTCGGCTAAACCGGACGCTGGGTGCCATTTGGTTGTTTTGTTTTTATTTAGGAAATCATTACCGTGTCTTCTGGAGCATCAAACGGGTGTTGCTTGTTAATATGGTCATAGAAAAGGACACCATGTAAGTGGTCAATTTCATGCTGACAAACAATTGCTGGGTAGTGTTTCAAACGAACGGTATGGGTTTCACCATTAACATCTTGGTAACGAAGCGTGATTCGGTCGTGGCGTGGCACATAACCGGGGATGTCCTTGTCTACTGATAAACATCCTTCTCCTTCGGTTAATGCTCCATATTGGACAGATTCACTAACAATCACCGGATTAATAATCACATCTTTAAATTCAGGCTTACCGTTTTCTTCCGTTGGTGGTACCAAGACCGCAGCCATTTGCTTCGATTGACCAACCTGAGGAGCTGCTAACCCGACGCCGGCACGCAAACCATACTTTTTACATAGGTCGGGGTCTTGACTGACTTCTAGATATTCCATCATTTTTTTAGCAAGGGTTTGATCTTCCTCAGAGAGGGGAAATTCGACCTTGGCTGCGCGTTTACGTAAGACTGGGTTACCATCACGCGTAATATCTTTCATTAAGTACACGATGAATTCCTCCATATAAAGTAATTTAATTAAACATCATTAGTGTATCACACTCGTCTACTGAAGCATGAAATTAAAAACTAGTTGTTTTAAGTAAAAATTTAATAAAATTAGTTTGGTAGCGCATAACTAGTGGGATTATTAGTCAAAAATGCGTAGATTAGTCTATGAAAGCGCTTGTTTTATGACGAAAAAAGGGTATACTAGAAAATGTAAGTAAGCAAGCAATCGCTTACATTGATGTTAATTGGATTTGGAAAGGGATGTTTTATAATGGCCAATACCAAAGCTGTTGACTTTGCAAAGATTAAAGCCGAAGAAGGCGCTCCATACGCAAAGCCTGTTCAAATTCTTGATAACGATGGGAACGTTGTTAACAAGGATCTTATGGCTAATTTCAGTGATGACCTGTTAGTAGATTTAATGAAGAAAATGGTTTGGGAACGTGCATTACACGAACAAACTATGAGCTTCTCACAACAAGGTCGTCTGGGATTCTATGCTCCTACTTGGGGTGAAGAGGCCTCAGAAATGGGTACCGCTTCCGCATTTAAGAAGCAAGATTTCCTGTTCCCTGCATACCGTGACTTGCCACAATTAATCCAACACGGTGCTACTGTTGCTCAAATGTACCTTTGGTCAAAGGGTCACTTGAAGGGTAACATGTTCGACGCTCGTGCATTGCGTCCACAAATCATCATTGGTGCCCAAATGGTTGAAATGGCCGGTGGTGCCCTTGGTATCAAGAAGAATGGTGAAAAGGACGCCGTTGCTTATGCTTACACTGGTGAAGGTGGTTCTTCACAAGGTGATACTTACGAAGGTATGAACTTTGCCGGCGCATTCCAAGCACCAGCCGTATTTATCATCCAGAACAACGGATGGGCAATTTCTTACCCACGTAAGCTTCAGACTCATGCTGAAACTATTGCTCAAAAGGGTGTTGCTGCAGGTATCCCAGGTGTTCAAGTTGATGGGATGGATGTATTAGCATGTTACGAAGTTGCCAAGGAAGCACGTGAATTTGCTGCTGCTGGCAACGGTCCTGTTTTGATTGAAACCCTTACTTACCGGTTCGGTGCTCACAGTTCTGCTGGTGACGATCCTAGTCGGTACCGTACCAAGGAAGAAGAAAAACCTTGGTTCGATAAAGACCCTCTGATTCGGCTTCGTAAGTACTTAACTAAGAAGGGCCTCTGGTCTGAAGAAGAAGAAAAGAAGTACGCTGACGAATGCAAGGAAGACTTCAAGAAGGCTATCAAGGAAGCTGACTCTGTTGAACCAGAAAAGGTTTCTGACATGTTGAAGCGGACCTTCGAAGTTCCTACCCCTGACATTAAAGAACAAATTAAGGAATACGAAGCAAAGGAGTCGAAGTAATCATGGCTAAAAAGACTTATATCAAAGCTATTACTGAAGGTATTGACATTGCTTTGAACGAAGATCCTAAGACCTTGGTCTTCGGTGAAGATGTTGGTAAAAACGGTGGTGTGTTCCGTGCTACTAACGGTCTTCAAACAAAGTATGGCAAGAATCGTGTATTCAGTACTCCATTAGCTGAATCAGGTATCCTTGGGATGTCAATTGGTTTAGCTGCTACTGGCTGGCGTCCAGTTCCAGAAATTCAGTTCATGGGCTTCACTTTTGAAGCTATGGACTCAATGGCTGGTCAGATGTCACGTGTACGTTTCCAATACGATGGCACTAAGAACATGCCAATCACTATCCGTACCCCTTACGGTGGTGGTACTCATACTGCTGAACTCCACGGGGACGATCTTGAAAACTTCTTCGTTGGTATTCCAGGACTTCGTGTTGTAACCCCAAGTTCAGCTTACGATGCTAAGGGATTAGTAATTTCCGCCATTGAAAACAATGACCCAGTTCTGTTCCTTGAAAACCTTCGTCTTTACCGTTCTGTTAAGGGTGAAGTTCCTGACAAGAAGTACACTGTTCCTTTGGACAAGGCTAATGTTGTTCAAGAAGGTAACGATGTATCTATCATTACTTATGGTGGGATGGTTCCAGAAGCTGTTAAGGCTGCTAAGAACTTGGCTAAGGACAATATTTCTGCAGAAGTTATTGACCTTCGTTCACTTTACCCACTTGACACCGACACTATCTTTGAATCCTTGAAGAAGACTCACCACGCAGTTGTTGTTCAAGAAGCTCAAAAGATGGCTGGTGTTGGTGCCCAAGTTGCTTCTGCTATTTCTGAAGGGGCTATCATGTACTTGGACGCTCCAGTTGCTCGTGTAGCTGCTCCTAACTCTGTATATCCATTCCCTATGGCAGAAGACGTATGGCTTCCACGTGCTGCTGAAATCGAAGAAGCAGTTCGTAACAACGTCAACTATTAATCAACGTGTTTAGGCACCCTGATTAAGAAAGGAAGTTAAATCAATATGGCATACAAATTCAGACTACCAGAAATGGGTGAAGGCCTTACTGAAGGTGACGTTGCCTCATTCCTTGTTAAGGAAGGCGACAAGATTAAGGCTGATGATCCATTAGTAGAAATTCAAACTGATAAGTCAACTACTCAATTGGTATCACCAGTTGACGGGACCGTTACTAAGATTGATGTCAAGGAAGACGATCACGTCGAAAAAGGTGACGACCTGGTTGAAATTGATGATGGTAAAGATGGCGAAAGCACCAACGTTGAAACTGACGATTCCAGTTCTTCTGATGATTCCGCTGATGAAGCTCCAGCTGAAGAAGAAAGTGCTCCTGCAGAAAGTGAAGCACCAGCTAAGCCGGCTACTCCAGCTGCAAAGCAAGGTAGTGTTGCTCCATTAGCTGAACCTAACAAGTTAGTTATGGCCATGCCATCAGTTCGTCAATACGCTCGTGATAAGGGTGTTGACATCAGCTTAGTACAACCAAGTGGTAACCACGGTCAAGTATTGAAGGAAGATATCGACAACTTTAATGGTGCTGCTGCCGCTGCTCCAGCTGCTGGTGCTACTGCTGCCGCTGCTCCTAAATCTGGTAACACAATTAAGCCTTACACTGGTGCTGGTGAAGATGCCGAAACTCGTGAACCATTATCCAAGATGCGTCAAATTATTGCTAAGAATATGCGTGAATCTGCAGATATTAGTCCAATGGTTACCGTATTCGCTAACGCCGAAGTATCTAAGATTATGGCTAACCGGAAGAAGTACAAGCCAGTTGCTGCTGATCAAGGTATTCACTTGACATTCTTACCTTATGTTGTTAAGGCAATTGTTGCCATGATGAAGAAGTACCCAGAATTCAACAGCTCAATTGACGACAGTACTCAAGAATTAGTTCAAAAGCACTACTACAACATTGGTATTGCTACCAGCACTGATCATGGTCTGTACAACCCTAACATTAAGAACGCGGACTCCAAGAGCATGTTCGAAATTGCTAAGGAAATTTCAGACAATGCACAAGCTGCTGAAGACAACAAGTTAAGTCCAGAAAGCATGGCTCATGGTTGCATTACCATTTCTAACATTGGTTCAATGCGTGGTGGCTGGTTCACACCAATCATCAACCAACCAGAAGTTGCAATTCTTGGTATGGGTACCATTGCTACTGAACCAATTGTTAACGCTGATGGCGAAATCGTTGTTGGCCACAACATGAAGTTGTCATTAACTGTTGATCACCGTTTGATTGATGGTGCTTTAGCTACTGAAGCTTTGAACTACTTGAAGAAGCTTCTGGAAGATCCAGACTTATTAATGATGGAGGGCTAATCTAATATGGCAGATGTTGAAAAGAAAGATACAGTAATTATCGGGGGTGGCCCTGGTGGTTATGTTGCCGCTATCCGTGCTTCCGAACTTGGTCAAAAAGTAACCCTGATTGAAAAAGACAATGGGGAACCAAACCATTCTGGACTTGGTGGTGTTTGCCTGAACGTTGGATGTGTTCCTTCTAAAGCATTAATTGCTGCTGGTCACCGTTTCCAACAAACTCTCAATTCCAGCACTTATGGTATTGATAAGACGAATGCTAAGATCGACTTTGCAAAGACCCAGGATTGGAAGCAACACAAAGTTGTCGACCGGATGACCCGTGGTGTTAAGATGCTGTTGAAGAAGCACAAGGTAGAAATCATCAATGGGGTTGCCATGATGGATAACGACCATCAACTTCGTGTTCTGAAGTCTGGTCCAAAGCAATTCATGGACTTTGATGGTGGTAAGAAGATCACGTGGAATAACCTGATCTTGGCTACTGGTTCACGTCCAATTGAAATTCCAAACTTCAAGTTTGAAGGTCGGGTTATCGACTCCACTGGTGGTTTGGGACTTAAAGAAATTCCAAAAGAATTCGTTGTTATCGGTGGTGGCTACATCGGTACCGAATTAGCGGGTGCATATGCTGACCTCGGTTCACACGTAACGATTTTGGAAGGTAGTAACACGATTCTTGGTGGCTTTGACCAAGATATGGTTAAGGTTGTTGAAAAGAACCTGAAGAAGAAGGGCATTGACATTATTACTAATGCCATGGCGAAGAATTCTTCTCAAGATGCCAATAGCGTTACCGTAACTTATGAAGTTGATGGTAAGGAACAAAGTATCAAGGCAGATTACTGCATGGTTTCTGTTGGTCGGAAGCCAAATACTGATAACTTTGCTTTGGACATGACTTCTGTTAAGTTAAACGACCATCACCAAGTTATCGTTGATAAACAAGGTAAGACTAACGTTGACCATATCTACGCTGTTGGTGATATTGTTCCAGGGCCTGCCCTGGCTCACAAGGCCTTCTTTGAAGGTAAGACTGCTGCTGGTGCAATTGCTGGCAAGAACACTGCTAATGATTGGGTTGGTGTTCCAGCAGTTTGCTTCTCTGATCCTGAACTTGCTGAAGTTGGCCTTTCCAAGGCTGCTGCAGAGAAGAAGGGGATCGAAGTTGCTACTGCGCAGTTCCCATTCGCAGGTAACGCTCGTGCCGTTTCACTTGATGAACCTGAAGGATTTGTTCGTTTCATTTACACTAAGAAGGAAAAGAACGTCGTTGGTGCACAAGTTGTCGGCCCTGAAGCAAGTACCCTTGCAGGTGAGCTTTCATTAATCGTTAACTGTGGTATGAATGTTGAAGATGTTGCTTTGACTATTCACCCACACCCAACCTTGAATGAACCTATTCAAGAAGCTGCTGATGTGGCAATGGGCTTGCCAACTCACATTTAAGCCGAGACATCTTAATCTAATCCAAAACGTGTCGTCATAATGGCGGCACGTTTTGTTGTTTAAATAGGGTATAATAATGAGAGAATATGAGGTGATAAGATGGCACGAGCAAGTTATACGTATCCGCTGGCTGATGATTGGTCAGTCGCTGAGATTAATACTGTTATTCACTTATATAACTGTGTAGAACAAGCTTATGAGGGTGGTATTCCTCGAGAGGATGTGTTAACTGCTTACCACAATTTTAAAACGGTCGTGAATGCAAAGTCGCAAGAAAAACAATTATCACGGCAATTTGAAAAAGTGAGTGGGTATTCGATTTATCAAACTGTTAAGGCTGCTCAAGAAGGTTCATCCAAAAGAGTGAGGTTGAATGAACATGATCGCTGATGAAAAGCAATTACAGGAAATCGATAGCGCAGTTCAAGTAATGTTTGGATCGTTGAGAGAGCGGACGTTAACTTTAATGCAAAAGCCATTCTCGGTGGACACTAAAACGAGCCAAAATGACCTGGTAACAACAGTTGATAAAGCTAATGAGCAATTCATTCGTGAGCAATTAATAAAGATTGACCCCCATTCTCGGATTATCGGTGAGGAAGAGTCATATGGTCACCAAATTGCCCCTTCATTAGTTGGTCATATATGGATTATTGACCCGATTGACGGAACAATGAATTTTGTTCGCCAAAGAAATCATTTTGCTATTATGCTGGCGCTGTATATTGATGGCCAGGCAACACTTGGCTATATTCTTGATGTAATGAATGATGATATGTATCACTGCTGGCGTCATCATGGAGCTTTTGTTAATCGACAACAATTGTCTGCACCAGTGGAATTACCGTTATCTCAGGGGTTGGTCGATATTAATCGTTACCTGTTATTGAGTAACGTCCATAATCTACAGGATGTAGCCAGACAGGCAGCAGGGTTGCGGATGTATGGTAGCGCCGGCATTGAATTAATTCATGTGTTTACTGGTCAGTTAAGTGCTTATATCTCACGGTTAAAGCCTTGGGATTTAGCGGCTGGGCGTGTGTTTGCAGAAGAACTGGGCCTTGACGTGAAAACAATTGACGGCCGGCAATTAAGTGTGTTATCATCTAACACTGTATTAGTAGCAACAAAACAGGCTAGTCAAGAAATTGGGTGGCTGCTTAAATAGTTGTGCAAACTGTGACGATGGTCGCAGTTTTTTTATGAAAACACCTCGCGGATAGAGTATACTAATATCGATGATATATTCAGATGAAAGGAAGAATCAAACTTTGAAATCACGTGACGACATTCGTAACATTGCGATTATTGCCCACGTTGACCACGGTAAGACTACTTTGGTTAACGAAATGTTAAAACAATCAGATACGTTGCCTGAACACTTCCAAATTCAAGATCGGGCTATGGATACTAACGCTATTGAACGTGAACGTGGTATTACTATCTTGTCCAAGAACACTGCTGTTAAGTATGGTAAGTACCAAATCAACATCTTGGATACTCCTGGACACGCCGACTTTGGTGGTGAAGTTGAACGGGTTATGAAGATGGTTGATGGTGTTCTTTTGGTTGTTGATGCCTTTGAAGGAACCATGCCACAGACTCGTTTCGTTTTAAAGAAGGCATTGGAACAACACTTAACTCCAATCGTTGTTATCAATAAGGTTGACCGGAAAGGGGCTCGTCCTGAAGAAGTTGTGGACGAGGTCTTGGACCTCTTCATTGAACTTGGTGCCGATGAAGATCAATTGGACTTCCCAGTTATTTACACTTCTGCTATGAATGGAACTTCTAGTTATGATTCTGATATTTCCACTCAGAAGCACACTATGAAGCCACTCTTTGATACGATCGTCAAGACCATTCCAGCTCCTGTCGATAACTCAGATGAACCTCTTCAGTTCCAAGTTGCTATTTTGGACTACAACGACTTCGTTGGTCGTATCGGAATCGGTCGTGTTTTCCGTGGCAAGATCAAGGTTGGTGACACAGTTACTTTGATGAAGCTTGATGGCTCCAAGAAGAACTTCCGTGTTACTAAGCTGTTTGGTTTCTTCGGTTTGAAGCGCTTGGAAATTAAGGAAGCCGAAGCGGGTGACTTAATCGCTGTTTCTGGGATGGAAGATATTAACGTCGGTGAAACGGTTACTGACCCAGAACATCCAGAAGCATTAACACCACTACGGATTGATCCACCTACGTTACGGATGACTTTCCGCACTAATGATTCACCATTTGCTGGTCGGGAAGGTAAGTTTGTCACTGCCCGTCAATTGGAAACTCGTTTGAAGCGTGAGATGCAGACTGATGTTTCTCTTAAGGTTGAAGACACTGATGACCCAGGTGCTTGGACTGTTTCTGGGCGTGGTGAATTGCACCTTTCAATCTTAATTGAAACTTTACGGCGTGAAGGCTATGAACTTTCTGTTTCTCGTCCAGAAGTTATCTATCGTGAAGTTGATGGTGTCATGTGCGAACCATTTGAAGAAGTTCAAATTGATACGCCTGATGAATACACGGGTGCCGTTATTGATAGCCTTTCTAAGCGAAAGGGTGAAATGAAGAACATGGAACCTTCTGACAATGGTCAGACCCGGTTAATCTTCTTAGCACCATCGCGGGGCTTGATTGGTTATTCTACTGAATTCATGACGATGACTCGTGGTTATGGTATCTTATCTCACACCTTTGAAAAGTACGCTCCAGTTATCAAGAACTGGAACCCTGGTCGTCAAAAGGGTACGCTGGTTTCAATGAATGCCGGCAAAGCTACTACTTATGCCATGATGGGTATCGAAAGTCGTGGTCAGTTGCTTATCGATCCAGGTACGGAAGTTTATGAAGGAATGATTGTTGGTGAAAACAGTCGTGAAAACGACATTACTGTTAACATCACCAAGGGTAAGAACCTGACCAACGTTCGTGCCGCTGGTTCTGATGAAATGGCCCATATCAAGACGCCAACTCACTTGTCACTGGAAGAGTCACTGGAATTCTTGAACGAAGATGAATACTGTGAAGTTACTCCAGAAAATATTCGTCTGCGGAAGAAGATCTTGAATACCAATGCTCGTGAAAAGGCTGCTAAGCGTCGTCGTGCTGCTTCTCGGAAGTAACAAAATTTAAATCATAATTATACAATACCTGGTCTTGCGAAGACGGAATGAAATCTTCTTGGACCAGGTATTTTTAGACTGATGGTGTATAATATAAGAGACTTTTTGAAAAAACGGTAGGTGCGCTTAGTGAAACATATTCATCTGAGAAAAATTCATTTATCAAAGGTTTGGCACAACTTTCAATACTGGGATTATTACTTATTAGTGCCTTACCTACTGTTGTGTATGGTCGGTATTGTCATGGTTTTTTCCGCTAGTGCAGCAATCAATATGCAAAATGGCGGTTCACCATTAGCATATTTAATTAAACAAACAATTTATGTCCTGATGGGGATATGTTTTCTTACCTTTGGGGCTAATTTTTCACTGAAGCATTACCGTACCCGGGGCTTTTTAAAGTGGTCAACCATTGTCGTTGTTGGGATGCTTTTCATTGTTTTGGTTTTTTCTCGTGCCGTTAACGGTGCGAAGGGATGGCTGAATTTAGGGATTATTAACATTCAACCAGTGGAAGTATGTAAACTGTACCTTATTTTGTATCTGTCAGACCGGATGGCGCGGATTAAAGCACGTCATGCTCACTTTCTTGACTTTCATCAGTCAAGTGGACCATGGTTAATTATTATTATATGTTTTGGCTTGATTGCCCTCCAGCCTGATATTGGGGGATTAGCCATCAATGCGATGATCTTTGGGGTCTTGCTACTCGCCTGCGACTTTAAATGGAGTGCGGGGATTAGTATCCTGCTTTTGATCCCATTAATTGGGTATTTTGGTATTGAAAAGATGGTCGAAAGCGGGGTAATTCATGGTTACAAGATGGCCCGATTCGTCGCTTTTATGAACCCATTTGGTAATGCCACTGGTTCGGGGAGTCAATTAGTTAACTCATATTATGCTATTAGTAATGGCGGTGTTTTCGGCGCTGGTCTTGGAAACTCGGTTCAAAAGATGGGGTATTTGCCAGAACCAAACACGGATTTTATCATGTCTATTACTAGTGAAGAGCTCGGCTTGGTGGGAGTAACTGCCATCCTGCTCTTATTAATGTTGATGATTTGTCGAATTATTCAAATTGGTGTACGCGCCACGACTGTTTATCAGATGCTCTTATGTTACGGAGCAGCAACCTTTATTTTAATTGAAACATTCTTCAATATTGGTGGGGTATTAGGCCTCTTGCCAATTACTGGTGTGACGTTCCCATTCATTTCGTATGGTGGTTCAAGTATGATTATCTTATCTGCAATGGTGGGGATCATTATGAATATCAGTATTGAACAAAAGAAGGAACGTCTCACATTGCAAAGAACTCAGCTAGGCTAATGATTGGAGGGGTACGAAATGTTTACACTGACAAAACGTCGAGCATTGATTGTGTATATTAGTGGTAAGCGAGTAGTGCGAACTCTCCAACACTATGGGGCCATTCGCTATGTCTCTAAACGGATGCATTACGTCGTTCTATACGTTAATCAAGATGATTTAACAGACATTAAGACGCGTTTGCAAAAGCTGCGAGCAGTGCGTCATGTCCTGGAGTCCGCACGACCGGATCTCGATCCAACGTTAACGGATTTGGAACAAACGGGACTGTATAAAATGCATGATGAGGATGATTAGTCATGAGAATAATTTCAGGAGAATATGGTGGTCGCCGTTTAGTTGCTGTTCCAGGAATGAAAACTCGGCCGACAACCGACAAAGTTAAAGAGGCCCTTTTTAATATTATTGGTCCCTATTTTGATGGTGGCAACAGCCTCGACCTCTTTGCTGGTAGTGGTGGTTTAAGTATTGAAGGTGTTTCACGGGGAATTGAACATGCGTTTCTAATCGACCGTCAGTACCAAGCAATTAAAACAATTAAAAAGAATATTGCGGTTACCAAACACCCCAAGAAATTTACAGTGATGAAAATGGATGCTGTTAAAGCCCTCTATCGACTTGCGCATGACCACCATCACTTTGATATGGTATATTTAGATCCACCGTATGCTAAACAGCAAATCGTGAAGAATATGACGACAATGGCTGAACTTGGTTTATTAAATGACAATGCCTGCATTGTTGCCGAAACCGACCAAAATGCTAACTTGCCAGTTGATATACCATATTTCAAACAGATTCGTTGCCAGAGCTATGGCATTACCGTATTAACCATTTATCAATTTGGAAAGAAGGATGAGTAAATATGAAAATTGCTGTTTTCCCTGGGTCATTTGATCCTTTAACTCTTGGTCACCTGGATTTAATTAAGCGGGGAAGTGCCTTGTTTGATCAATTAGCTGTTGCTGTGATGACCAACAGAAGTAAGGAACCATTGTTCACTGTTGATGAACGGGTTGAACAAATTAAGGAAGCCGTGTCGGGACTAGACAACGTTTCCGTTATTACCACCAGTGGCTTGACTGTCGATTTGATGAATCGCATTGGTGCTGATTACTTAATGCGGGGCTTGCGAAACACGACCGATTTTCAATATGAGCGTGACATTGCAGCAATGAATAACTTCCTGGATGATCAATGTGAAACTATCTTTTTCCTTGCTCGTCCAGAATACCAGCACCTGTCCAGTAGTATGCTTAAGGAAGTTACCTCTGCTGGTGGTGATATTTCGGCTTACTTGCCAAAGAATATTAATGAAGCATTGAAACAGCGCTTGAAAGAGAAAAAGTTACTTAAGGTAAAGGAACATAATGAAAAGACAAGATAAAATAATCTTACGACGAATTGCACTAACGTTATTCGCCGTATTATTTCTCGGTTGGTTTTTATTTTGGCCATTACCTTCATATATTGAGGGGCCCGGTAGTGCAGATAATCTTCAATCATATGTCCACATTAAAGGACATCCGGATCGACAGAAGGGAAGCTTTATGATTACTTCAGTCATGCTTTCCCAAGCACGACCAGCAACGTACCTATGGGCGAAGGTGACTCCTTATCATTCGATTGAGAGTGCTGATGATGTGACTGGTGGACAGAGTGGGGCCACTTTCAACAAACTACAGAATTTTTATATGCAGAGTGCGATCAATGAGGCAATTGCCGTTGCCTACCATGCTGCTCATCAAACAGTCCATGAAAAGTATTTGGGAATTTACGTTCTTCAGGTTCAAAAACATTCTAAGTTTAAGAAGTATGTTAAAGTGGGCGACACGATAACGAAAGTAAATGGTCACCACTTTGATACTGCCCATGGTTTTCAAAAATATATTGCTAAGCGAAAAGTTGGTACTCCACTGCAAGTAACTTATCTTCATAATGGTCATCAACGTATCGTCACCAAACCCCTGGTTAGGATTGCTGGTTCACGAGCCGGAATTGGCATTTTATTGACTGACAACGTCAAAGTCAAAACAGATATTCCAGTGAAGGTAACTCCCGGTCAGCTAGGAGGGCCTTCTGGCGGCTTGATGTTTAGTCTCCAGATCTATTCCCAGCTAACTAATCAAAATTTACGTCACGGTCAAAAGATTGCTGGAACAGGGACAATCAACCCGGATGGTACTGTTGGTGAGATTGGCGGAATTGATAAAAAAGTAGTTGCTGCTCACCGCGCTGGTGCTAAGGTTTTCTTTGCTCCGTACGTTAAACCTAATAAACTATTATTAAAATATGAAGAGGGTCACCAGACAAATTACCAAATGGCTAAGAACACAGCTAAAAAGGTGGACCCAAACATGAAGGTAGTGCCGGTTACCTCTTTCCACGATGCTCTTCATTATCTGCAAACACATTAAGCATTAAAGCTCGAAATATTTTTTCGGGCTTTTTTCGTGCAATCAATTCTATTTATTCGTTTATTAAGTTATGAAGGGAGGAATTATGGAAAAATTATCAGAACTTTGGTTAGCTTATCGTCATTGGATTTTAATTAGTGGCGGCGCACTATTAGTCATTATTATGTTTTTCTTTACTAGCATGTCCCATAATAATGTGACACCAACTAAGATGTCTGATGTTAACAGTTCTTCGGTCAGTAATTCGCCAGATACCCAGTCAACTAAGCGATTTATCTATGTTGATGTTAAAGGGGCGGTTATTCATCCCGGAGTGATTCGATTATCCCGTGATGCTCGAATTGAGGAAGCATTGAAAATCGTTAAACCAACGTCAGATGCTGACTTGAAACAGGTTAATTTGGCTAAGCAGTTAACTGACCAACAGGTATTATATATTCCTAAAATTGGCGAACAGGCTAATACATCTGACTTGGGCACACCAGGTAGTGCCAATAGTAGTGAAACAGGATCGAAGATTAATATAAATACCGCTGGTAAAAATCAGCTTTGTGAGATCACTGGAATTGGCGATAAGAAGGCTGATTTAATCATTCAGTATCGCCAAGAACATGGTCAATTTAAGAGTGTAGATGATTTAAAAGATATTTCTGGATTTGGTGACAAGACAGTTGAAAAGATAAAACCACAACTATCAGTTTGATATTGGATTAAGAAGCAATTTGCGATAACATTACAAAGTAATAGGAATAATTGTTCGGAATGGAGAGTGACACTATGAAGAAGCGGATTGATTGGGATCAGTATTTTATGATGCAAGCCGCATTATTAGCTTCGCGTAGTACCTGCACTCGTTTATCCGTGGGAGCAGTGCTTGTCCGTGACAAACGAGTGATTGCGGGTGGATATAATGGGTCTGTATCTGGAGACACTCATTGTATTGATGAAGGATGCTACCTGCGGGATGGCCATTGTGTAAGAACGATCCATGCAGAAATGAATGCTATTTTGCAGTGTGCCAAATTTGGTGTTTCTGCGGACGGGGCAAGCCTCTATGTTACTGATTTTCCATGCTTGCAGTGCACCAAGAGCCTATTACAGGCAGGGATTAAAGAAATTAATTACTTACGTAACTACCACAATGATGAATATGCAAAACGCTTGATTAAGCTTAAAAATGTTCAACTACACCAAATTCATTTAGATCAAAATATTTTAGAAGAGGTTAATCTGGATCAATACATTAATCCAGAAAACAAGTAATTAGACATTACCTTGTTTTTCCTGCACTCTTTGTCGCATCACTTGCGACAGTAATTACCAGTGGTCATTTTTGGCTAATGCTCGGCTCACTATGGTTCTTTGTTCGGATCCTGTTATTAGATAAGCGAAATCTGACCATGATTAGCCTTTTATTGGGGATGGTGATAACAGGTTATTCTTGGGGGTTAAAGAATCATTTATACCGACAACAGGTAACGCAAACTACTGAAGTTCGTCAACACGTGGTAACAATTCCTGGTGACCAATTTCACATTAACGGTAATCGTCTTACTTTTGTCGGTCGCGATAATTCAATGCACCAAACTGTTGCTGGCATGGCTTATCTGCGTGACCGCTATCAAGTGCAGCAATTGCAACATTCCACAATGGATATGCAAATAACGGTCGATGGTCAATTGCAACCGTTGATGCCACCCACGAATACTAATCAACATGACTTTCGTCCGCGTTCTTATTCTCAAGGTATTAGTAACCAGCTGCTGGTAAAACGGATTGATAATATTAGACTTGTTGAACTATCCCGGCTAGATGTTCATTATTATCGGTTGCTAGCCAGTCGATATTTTGAGCATCTGCCTAGTCCATTAAGTAATTATTGTGCCCAGCTAATTTTAGGAGAAACGGTCCAGCAAAGAGATCATGACTTTCAGGAAAGCGTTCGTCGTCTGGGTATTATTCATTTATTTTGTATTTCAGGATTACATGTGTCGGCCCTCGTTGCGGGGATTAGTTTAATTTTGACTTATTGTCGAATTACCAGGGAAACTAGTGAGTGGCTGCTTATCGTATTATTGCCATTTTACGCAATTATTGGTGGACAATCCGTGGGACTCGTTCGGGCTGTTTTAATGACTGAAGCGCACCTCATTGGTCGTAAGTACTACCAACTGTCCGCACTTGATACTTGGGCAGTCAGCCTTATCGGTGGAGTATTTATAAATCCATGGATCTTCCTTGGCCTAGGTGGGCAGCTCTCTTATTTACTATCCTTAGGCTTACAAGTATTTCCTAAAGAGTGGGGTAACTTTCGGCAGTCATTAACGCTAAATCTGTTAAGCTTACCGTCCATTGTTAGCTTTCTTTATGAAGTGCACTGGTTAACATTTATTACCAGTTTCGTGATGATTCCATTATTTACTTATTTTGTTTTCCCAGCAGTTATCATTAGTGCAATCACTTACCGATTGTTACCTGGCTTGGCATCAATTACAAATAATCTCTTATTAGGTATTCAGAGGGTGTTAGTTACAGTTAGTGCTTGTCCAGGAATGATAACGTTTGGTAAGCCTCCATTAATCGTTGCGATTGGACTACTTTTGGTAACGTGCTTGACGATTGATCACCACTGGCATTTCAGCTACTTTGCTCTTGGTATGACATATTTAATAGTGTTTATAATGATTCATTATCAACCGTTGGGGGAAGTTGCTTTTGTGGATATTGGACAAGGAGATTCAATCATTATTAGGACTCCTTTTAATCGCCGAGTATCGTTAATTGATACAGGTGGGAAATTACAATTTTCAAAGGCAACTTGGGCAAGACCTATTGATGCCAGCAATATGGCAGAACGGACAAGTGTCAATTACTTAAAGAGTAAAGGAATTCAACGCATTGATACAATTTACCTTAGTCATCATGATGCTGACCATATTGGGTACCTGGCGTCCTTTATAAAGAATTTCAAAGTCAACGAAGTTGTTGTCCCATCTGGAATGGAGAAGCAGAGGGTTGTTCATCAATCAATCGAGGTGGTGTCTAAACCGCCAATCGTTAAACCAGTAGTTGCTAATCAGTCTTTCCCCACAGGGTTAACATGCCTGCACCCATTTACAGTAGGTAAGGGCAATAACGAAGACTCACTTGTCCTGTGGGGACACTTTGGCAAGTTACGTTTTATTTTCTCTGGCGACCTGGATCAACAGGGTGAACAAGCAGTTTTGCATCGTTATCCATGTTTGCGAGCGGATGTTGTTAAGTTAGGTCATCATGGTAGTAAGACTTCGAGTAACAAGAAATACTTAGCTGCTTTGCATCCACAAATAGGAATTGTTTCCGCAGGCCGCCATAATCGCTATGGTCATCCTAATCAGGAGACACTATCAACACTTCAGCAGTTACGAATTAGGAAATTATCAACTCAGCAGTATGGTATGATTCGTTATCGATTCTGTGGTCCGTATTCTTATTGGACTACTACATTGAAAGGGGATGAACTCTCGTGGACATTAAAACCCTCGAAAAGCAATTAACAACTAAAGCACCGGCGATGATCTACCTTGTTTTAGGAACTCAGCATGTGCTCCTGCAACAGGCTGAACAACTATTTTTAAAGTTAATACCTCAAGAGCAACAAGTTATGAATGTGGGCCGCTATGATATGGAAACGACACCGGTGGCCATGGCAATTGATGATGCAATGTCAGCACCATTTTTTGGTGATCGTCGACTAGTCTTAATCAGCAAGCCATATTTCTTAACTGGCGAAAAATCGAAGGCTAAAGTGGATCATGATTTAGCATCCTTACGAAAATACCTTCAAAATCCGGAACCAAGTACAGTTCTTGTTTTTCTAGCACCATATGAAAAATTAGATGGGCGGAAGGGACTAGTAAAGGTGCTGAAGAAACAAGCGGTTCAAGTTGATGCAGCACCGTTAAATGAGCGTCAAGCGAAACAACAAGTGGTTGATGAATTGGCTGGGGATGGCTATCAGATAGATAATTCGGCCTTGGAGGCATTAGTTCAACGGACAAATGCCGATTATGGACTCATGACGGCCAACCTCCCTAAGCTCAAATTATTAGCATACCAAAGTAAAAAAATTAATCAGCAGGATGTTATTGACCTGGTCCCGCAAACATTGGATGATAATGTTTTTGACCTGGTGACGGCTGTTTTAAAACGTGATCAAAAACGGTCATTGTCTCTATACCAACAACTGTTGGATAGTCAAGAACCACCACTGCGGATTAATGCCGTACTGGTCAGCCAGTTTCGTTTGTTGATTCAGTTAAAAGTTCTGAATGCGCGGGGACTAAGTCAGGGCACATTAGCTAGTCGTCTTCATGTCCATCCATATCGTGTCAAGCTTGGTTTGCAAACGACGCGGCACTTTTCATTACTGTCGCTTGAAAATGCTTACCTGGGGTTGATTAAGATTGAGAAGGCGCTGAAAACTAGTCAACGTGATCCAGCGTTAATGTTCCAGTTGTTTATGTTGCAGTATTCCCAGCAAAAGGTTTCATAAAGCACAAAAACGGACCCAGCATCAAGCTGGGTCCGTTTTTTAATTAACAAATGAAAAAAAAAGACTAGGCAATTACTGCCTAATCTTTTTTATTACTTAGCGTAACGTGCTGAAAGACGTGACTTGTCACGAGCAGCCTTGTTAGCCTTGATTAAGCCCTTGGAGTGGGCGCGGTCGATTGCTGAAATAGCAGCTTTGTATAGATCGTCAAGGTTGTCGGCACCGGCAAGCTTAGCCTTGTCGAATTTCTTAATAGCAGTCCGCATTTTACTTAATTGGGATGCATTACGTGCTTCGGCCTTTTCGCTAGTCTTAACACGTTCGATTGCTGATTTGATGATTGGCATGAGTTTCACCTCCATTACCCAATATTAAGTTGACCAGAATTTTCAACATTTGTCATTATACAAAAGAGTTGATGCCAATGCAATAGGAAACAATTATTTCGGGAAAGGAGCTTGCAATTTATTCTAAAATTAGGTATATTACTTGAGGTTACTTAACCATTTGCCTCTTCTCAGTTTTACGATCCTCACCGACGTAATACTTAGAACTAGGCGGACTATAAATTTGAAAGGTGGGAAATCACATGGCTATTTCAAAAGAACGTAAAGATCAAATCATCAAGGAATTTGCTACTCACGAAGGTGACACTGGTTCAACTCAAGTTCAAGTCGCTGTATTAACTGCTGACATTAACGAACTGAACGAACACCTCCGTACTCACAAGCATGACTACCACTCACAACGTGGTTTGATGAAGAAGATTGGTCACCGTCGTAATCTGTTAGCATACTTACGTCGGACTGACTTGGATGCATACCGTGAATTGATCAAGAAGTTAGGTCTTCGTCGATAATTCATCAAATTTATACTCGTCCTTTCTGGGACGGGTGTTTTTTTATTCTTCGATTAGTTTCATTGCTCCTAACTTGTGTGTTAAGATGTTATTAGCGTTTTATGCACGTATAAATTAATCACAACAATCAAGTGAATAAAAAACTAAAGGAGCTCTTTGAATGAGTAATGTAAAAGTAATTCCGTTTGGCGGGGTTCGCGAAAACGGGAAAAATATGTATGCTGTTGAAATTGGTCATCAAATTTTCATTTTAGATGTGGGATTAAAATACCCAGAAAATGATTTGATGGGGATCGATGTCGTTATCCCTGATTGGGAATATTTAAAGCAACGTAAAAACGATATTGTGGGTGTTTTTCTGACACACGGACATGCTGATGCAATTGGGGCTTTGCCATATTTCTTAATGGATTTCAATGTTCCAGTCTTTGGTAGTGAAATGACGATTGCTCTTGCTAAATTAGCGGTCAAGAGTCATAAAGAAGTTAAAAAGTTTAATAACTTCCATGTTGTTGATGAGAGCACGGCCATTGATTTTGATGACGTCACCGTATCTTTCTTCTCCACCACGCATACTATTCCCGACACTTTGGGTATTGTCTTGGAGACAAAGCAAGGCAACATCGTTTATACTGGTGACTTCAAATTTGATCAAACCGCAACGAAAGGGTACCAAACAGATTTAGCGAGATTAGCTGAGATTGGCTCACAAGGTGTTTTGCTTTTGATGAGTGATTCTGCTGGTGCTGGCATCACTGGTGCTTCTGCTCGTGAAAAAGATATTGGCGAATATATCAAAGAAACTTTCAAGTACCAAAGCGGTCGGATTATTGTTGCTTCTGTAGCATCAAATATCATGCGGGTCCAGCAAATTATTAATGCGGCTGTGGCTGTTAATCGGAAGATTGTGTTGTCTGGTGAAGATATTGAGCAAATCATTGATACTGCAATGCAATTAGGTAAGCTGAAGCTGCCAAACGATCTTCTTATTAGTATGAAAGAGGCTGATAAGCTTGATCCTAATCAGGTAGTGATCTTGGAAACTGGTAAGATGGGGGAACCAATTAAATCATTGCAGCAAATTGCCAATGGTGATAACGCCAACCTCCATTTAACGGAAGATGATTTAGTATTTGTCACCACAACGCCATCGTATGCACAGGAAACTGAGGTTCAGAAGACTAAGGATATGATTTATCGGACCGGTGCTGAGGTTAAGTTTATTTCTGATGATCTTAATCCGTCTGGTCATGCTAACCAGGATAATGAACAATTGATGCTCAACTTTATGAAGCCAAAGTTTTTTGTCCCAATCCAGGGTGAATATCGTCTGCTAGATCGTCATGCTGAACTAGCTGAAGAAGTTGGTATCCCTGCTGATCATATCTTCCTGTTGAATAAGGGCGACGTTCTGACTTATAAGAACGGTACCTTCCACGTGGGTGAACATATTGATGTTGCTAATACTATGATTGATGGAACAGGTATTGGTGACATTGGAAATATTGTCCTGCGTGATCGTCGGGTTCTCTCTGAAGATGGAATTTTTGTTGTTGTCGCCACTATTGATCGGAAGAATAAAAAGATTGTTGCCCGTCCACAGATTACGTCGCGGGGCTTTGTCTTTGTTAAAACCAATCGTCAACTGATGAAGCAAAGTGCTGATTTGGTTGAAAAAGTGGTTGAAGAAAACTTGGCGGAAAAAGAATTTGATTGGGGCCACCTTAAGCAAAGTGTCCGCGAGAAGCTTAATCGATTCTTGTTTGATCAGACCAAACGGCATCCAGTGATCCTGCCGGTTATTATGGAAGTTAATCAGCACGCTCATCGTCGTAACAATAGTCATTCAAACAATAAGAAGGAAAATACGCAGCCTACTAAAAAGCAGAAGCAGCGTCATCAAGGACGCGGTCGGGGTCGTAAGCATCATCAAGATAATAAGGACAAATAGTATTATAAGGACTGGGATTGTGCCCAGTCCTTTTGATATTTACCTAGCAAGAAACCGCAGGAGTGAATGACATGAATGAGGAACAAATAAAAATTGCCCACGAGGCGGAAAAGTTTGAACACAATCAGGATTGGACAAGGGCAGCAGATTGTTGGAATGACCTTAGTGAGCAGGTTGATGATCCCCAAATAACATTTAAAGCGGCGCGTACACTATACCTGGCAAAAAGATTTCAGGAAGCTTACCATGCCGTGCTTCACTTTCCAGATTCAGCAATTGATGTACATAATGGCTTGCTAATTATTAATATCTATTTGGCAGTTAATCATTACATTTCGGGGCGAATGATTATTAATCAACTACCTGCAACAATTCGTCCACAGGCCAAAACATTAGTTAAAAATGCTGAAACTGAATATCGGCAAAAGTTTCACTTAACGATTCACAATCAGCTACGCACGTTTTACCATTTGGGAGACTGTTCTTTAGCGGAACAACAGCAGCGGCTTGCGAGTGCAGATCAGTTACCACTACCAGATTTTATGGTGGGGTGTCAGTTCTTACTTCGTGATCCCTTTACTAACCCATTCGTGCGTTCTGAATTATTAAATATTCTTCAACAATTACGATGGGAGAGGGAAGTTGTAATGCTAACGATTGATGATGAGGAGCATCACATTGTTCCAGCAAATTGTCCATCGGCGTATCAGGCAACTGCCATTAAACAATGTCGAAATATTATTGAACGGCAATTCACCAATACTAATCCCCAGTTATTGAAGACTTTAAGTCAGCAGCTTGATCTTCAAGCCATTCTATTAGTGCCAATTGCCAATCAGATTATCCAGCAGCCAGACAAGTGGGTTCAGGTATTAAAAAGTTTGATGTTAGGCGAACCAATGCCAACCAATTCTGCCGGTGAACAACAGTGGCAGCGTAAAATCAATCAAATTATTGAAAAAATGGTTCTACACTATTCGGTACTGATGAGTTTTCATCAGTGCCGTTTTTGTATATGATGACAATAAAAAAAGGACAATTACCCCAAAAAATACACACACGGTAATTGCCCTAAGAAAG
>SKER01000698.1_pt1 | contig 35437 bp, 30 predicted proteins | sample 4826961 | NCBI WGS metagenome assembly SKER01 (sample SAMN11008804, study PRJNA524170) | human gut metagenome | biome: Human fecal sample; material: Feces; isolation source: fecal sample from pouch patient p47 | host: Homo sapiens | place: Israel: Tel-Aviv | collected 2016-11-16 | reverse complement strand
CGAAGAAATGTCTCGTCTCTGCATTCAGGACGATTTCTCTTCCGTTGGATGCAACGATCACAGCCTCTCCTTCCTGCGGACGGATCAGTCCAAGGATCAGACGGATCATCGTCGTCTTTCCTTCTCCGGAAGGTCCCACAAGTGCCACGATCTCACCTGGACACGCTTTAAAATACGAATCCGTAATAACTCTTGTCCCTTCTACGTATGCGAAATTCACATCCTTCATCAGCACCTCGAATCCATCCTCTGCGAACGGATCCAGCTCCTTGCTCTCACTGATATGTACCTCTTTCGGAAGCTCTACCAGTTCTCGGATTCTGTGTGCCGACACCGAACTATTTAGAAATGACGGGATGATCGACACCACGTTATTGAATGCGCCCGACAGATTACTTCTCTGCTGCAGGAATAATGTCATCGTTCCATATGTGATCGTATGTGTCCACAACAAGAACAGACAATATCCGAACGCAATAAATTCCACACCCGTACCCATAACCGACAATAGGATGTTGGTCTTGATGGAGAACATATTATACTCCAGACTGACATCTTTGAATTTGCCCTGCCACCAGCGCATTAACCGGCTGTAGTGCGGCGCGATGCCAAATGATTTGATCGTATCAAAGTTGTAGAATGCTTCCACCTCGAACGTCATCAGCTTACTGCTCATTTCTCTGGTCTTTTTGCTGTACTCCCGCTGCTTCTTGATCATGAACCTCGACATCAAAAGCATGAACGGTGCACTCGCCAGTGCCAGAACCGCCATCATCGCATTATAATGAAGGATAACCAGAAATGTCGCTATGAAATTATAGATTGCGATCACGATCGTCGGAAGCCAGCTGATCGCATTACTGCTGACCGTGCTGATATCTCCGTTGAAACGGTTCAGCACATCTCCATTGGAATACTGATTGATTGCCAGCCAGTCGGCATCCACGATCTTATCGAATATATCCGCCTGGATATCATTATTGATATAAATACTTAATTTGGTCGAAATACGGCTGATAATGCTGCTGAACAGAAGGCTGAACAGCGAACTTCCTACCATAACAATGATCAGGATCATCAGTTTATTCGTCTTATACCCGGTAATGATATCGATCAGATATTTCCCCGCCACACTGCTGACAAGTCCCATAGAAGTACTGAAGATACCAAGGATCGTATAGAACACGATTGCCCACTTATACCGGACACTGTAGCTGAATATCCATTTCCAGTCATCAATGATCTCTGAAAATGTCCCGTCTTTCCACCTGCCGATCAGAATATCCAGAGACTCGAAAGACAGGCCGTTCTTTCCTTGATTTTTATCATTATTTTCTTGCATTTATTCCTCTCCTCGTCCACCGGCAAGTACCTCTTCCAGACATCTCACCGCATCTTCGGATATGTCGCACTCCAGATGATATATCGGAACCTCCTGCAGTAAAATCTCAATCTCATCCATCGCCTGCATCTGAAACTCGCTGTTCCATGCATTGATCGTAATCTGTTCCATTACTTTGCGCAGAGCCTCAAGCCCTTTCAAACGGCTGATACGGTTCTCCTTCGCCTGTGACAGCATGACGATCGCTCTGACCGGATAGGACTTATTGTTACAGATCTCTGAGCTTCCGCAGACCGGCCATCCATTCGCATACCATCCATCTTCTTCACGGATAAGAAGCGAACGATCCCCATTCACCGTCCATGTTCCGCGGTACTTTTCCCACAAGTCAGCCTGCGTGGATTTTCCCGTCTCAGACGGCGCAGAAAAGAGAACTGCAGTATCTTCATAACACATATATGCAGAATGCAGTATCATTGCATGATCTTTGATAGCCTGCTTTTCCAGCGAGAAGGCCGCCAGATATACCGTATCCTGGTCAAGCATCTCTGCCACTTCGGGAACAAACCAGACATGATATTGATTCACGCCCTCCTGGCTGCTCACCACATAATGCCAGTCCATTCCGAGAAAATTAATAAAGCGGCATTCCCCGCCCGACGTCTGAAATACCGTAAGATTATCACGGTAGATCACTCTTCCCGTCTTTTTCCCCAGAAGATCTTCTTTGATCTCATCAAGGTTCTCTGTCATCTCTACCTGATAACGGATGACCTCATCATCCGGCCTCTTTGCCTGCCCGGTCCGGAATTTTTCCAGATTCCGCGGACTTTTCATAGATAACGGAGCCGTAATCTCAATCTCCGTATGCCCGATCCTGTACAGGCGGGTGATTGACTCATTCTGTTCTACCATGTTCCATCTTCCCTCGTACACTCAATAAAGCCATTCTCCACAAGCGCACCGACAAAAGCGATCGTATCCCTTCTTGCAGTCTCTTCATCAATCTCATATGTATCCAGCACCATCCGGATCATCTCTTCCAGGCTATCCACCTTTTCGATATTCTCCCAGATGAATTTAGCCGTATCACTGATCGTGATCATTCCATTGAACTCCTGCGAAGTTGCCCCCGTCGGCACCAGTACGCATTCACCTGCGATCTCCCTTAATATAAATTCCTTTACAATCTTCATATAACTTTTCTCCTTGATTTTATTGTTCCATCATAGCATTGCCGCCGTCTGTATGCAACCGGGTCACCGTATCACCTTCGCATAACACCACATAATCCCCCGGCGGAGCGGAATCATATGCAGCCATACATGCTCGAAGAATTCCCACCAGAAATCTCCCGGCTCCAGCCACTTTTCTTTTCTTCTGACTTTGGTGATCAGAGCAAATATCTGCTCTCTCTTTACCGGTCCTTCTATCTGTGTCTGTGCATCGCCCACGATATAATACCCCTCCGGCCTGATCTTCCATATCCGGTGCATGACGAACTGCCCGCTCTTTCTCCGAAAAAATACAATATCACCTTTTTGAAGCTCTCTGTCCGGCTTTTTGAAATATATCATATCCCTTGCATGGATCAGAAACGGTGCCATACTGCTTCCAAAGACCAGCATGCTGACTTCCTTTCCCTCTTCCGTCAGTTCCTTAAGCATACCAACATATTCTCTTGTATCTACAACTTTCATATTTCTCATCCTGCTTCTCTCTATCCGCACTTCGTCCGTCCCGTTTTTTCGCAAATTATGGTACAATTCTCAGCACATCCTTCGCATTGTTTTTTATGTATACATTAAATAGTACTCAATTTCTTTTTTATCATACCATCGCGGTTTTCTTCATGCAACATCAAAATATTGCTTTAATTTTTCTACGTTTTTCGACAAATCTTCGCATTAATTTTATATTTTTCTGTTTGATTGCTCCAAATTCTTATATTTTTCTGTTAATATATTCCATTTACTGTCCATTTGTATCATTTTTCTATCTTTTCACTCTTAATCTATGTTATATTATAATTACATAGAGCATATCCCATTTATATTTATATAAAAATACGTTTTATCTGTTCGGGAAGGGGGCTATATATGAATATTGCAATTTGCGATAGATATGATACCGACGTAGCACGTATCAACGAGCTCTTGGACGCCAATATTAAGAGGCATATGCTCAATCATGCATTATTAGAAGTAGATACCTTTACTTCAACATACGAGTTGTTAGCATCCCCGAAAGAATATTCTCTCATCTTTCTGGGAATTTTGATGCCGGGTACAGATGGCATAGAAGCTGCCAGACAATTGAAAGATAGTCCAAACCCTCCAATAATTATCTTCACGACCAAAAGCACTGAACATTGCCTGGCAAGCTATAATCTTGGAGTTGAAGGATACATTCTGAAGCCAATCAGAGAAGAAGATTTTGAGAAAGTCTTTACCAGACTTTTGCTTCCGATATTCCCTTCAACCCATACACTCAATGTATATTCCAACCGGCTTTTATATCACATCCCGGTTTCTGAGATTTTTTATATTGAAAGCATTGGGAGAAAATGCATGATACATACTTCCAGAAAAACTTACGAAACCAACATGGCGTTAAATCATATCGAGAGCACGCTGAATGACAATTCTTTTATCCGTTGTTATCGCAGCTATCTTGTAAACATGAACTATATTCAGGACATTCTGGATACCGAGATTCAATTAACCAACGATGACTGTATTCCACTGACCTTACGTAAGCGGAGTCAGATTGTCAAATTATTCAACAAATTTCTGATATCCCATTCGGCATCAGAATAATGCATGTGAAACCAAAGGAACCCGCACGCTATCATGATATGACAGCCGTGTCGGGTTCTTTTTTATCTTATTATACTCTTATACTCCGTTCAGGATTCCACCAATGATCTGTATATTACTTTCTGCCAGATGTTCCATTCCATCCATAATATAGTCCACTCTTGCGAAATCTTTTCTGACGACGAACGCCGCTCCGTCCGCATACTGTGCCAGTACCACCGCATCGGTCAGAAGACCGGCAGGAGCACTGTCCAGAATTACAAAATCTGATATCTCCTCCAGTTTCTCGATAATCCGTCCCATCAGCTCTGTTCCGAGAAGGTCTGATCCGTCGCTGATCGTCTTGCCTCCCGGAAGGAATATCATGCACATATCCGGGTCAAGTCCGATATCTTCCGCTTTCATCAGACACTCTTTCAATTTTGCTTTGTGTTCTAGTACTTCCCTAAGACCGACTCCGTTCTCTTCAATCCCCAGTATCTGACGATCCGTCGGGTGTCTCAGGTCACAATCCACGAGTGTAACCCTCTGGCCTGCCTGTGCCAGCGAAAGTGCCAGATTAACTGCTACCGTACTTTTACCTTCTCCTGCCAGCGCACTGGTTACAAGGAACGTCTTCATGTGATATTCCTGTGCATTATACTCAATCTTATTCCTTATGATACGGAAAGACTCCTGCATCTTCTCCTCAACCTTCGGATCTGTCAGGATCATTCGCATCGTCGTTGATCTGGATCTTCGCTTCTCATGTACTTCCGGAACAGTTCCCAGACATCTAGTGTTCATCCATCTGTGAATATCCGATTCTTTTCTGACTGTCCTTCTGGTCACCACCAGAATTCCCGTCCAGATCATGACCAGCAGAAGTCCTGCCGCCGCACCTTTAACCGCATTCTTCCGGAATGCCTTCGGATTATCCGGTTCTGCCGGAATCCCAGTCTCATCCAGCATCTCCATGTTCACCTTTCCAACGATCACTTCCGAGATTGCCGGATAATTCTTCTCCACAGACTTCAACGTAGCATACGCTCTTCCGGCATCCTGGTCTGTCACAGAAATTGTCAGAAGATTTGTATTCTCAGCAACTGTTGCCTTGATCTTTCCCGGCACAGCAGCGATATCCATATCTTTTGCGACCTTTCTCTTTAATACACCACTCGTCAGAATATACGGAAATGTCTTCGCCATCTGCTCTGCCGTGGAATTATTAAAGAAAGACGCAGAACCCGTATCCGCAACGCCCTGCTGTTCTCTCTGTATATTTACCGTAAATGTTGCCGATGCCGTATAGACCGGCTGATACTGCAGTCTCGCCCGTACATACGACAGTCCCGCTCCAAGAATTGTGAAGATCAGAACCCATGCCCACATTCTGCGGAAAATGCGCAAATAATCCGACAGTATCTCTGTAATATCTATCAGCCCTAACTCCTGACTTTTTTCCTTTTCCTGATCTGCCATTATCTGGTCTCCTCTTTCTTTCGTGATACGTTTTCCTGTTCCTCATCTGCCCGGTTATAATAGTATGAATGATACTTTCCATATCCATGATATTTACCATAGCGGTATTTTCCATATCCATAACCGTAACCATATCCATAACCGTAGCCCGAACTGAATACAGCGCCGCTTACCAGCACATCATTAAATACACATCCTGCCAGTCCATGTCCGTAACGGTCCAGCATATCGATCGTATCATTGATATATGGTACCTTCGTATAATTCTGCTTCACAACCAGAAGTGAGAAGTCGGCTCTTCTTGCCAGAACCTCTGCATCTGCTCTTCCCTTGGCCGCCGGTCCGTCGATAATGATGAAATCCATCTCTTCCCGCATATGATTTAAGAATTCAGCAAATCTCTGCGATCCCAGGAATTCCGTTGACCGCTTATGTGCCACATTATTCGGCAGAAGATATAAAGACCGGTCCGGCACCTGGAATATCAAAGACTCCAGATCATGGCTGATACGCTCTGAAAATCCTGCTCCATTCGGAACTTCAACATTCAAGAATGATGCAAGTGAACTCTTACGCATATCCCCTTCGATCAGAAGTACCTTCTTCCCCCTCTGCGCCATAGCAAGCGCAAGGTTGGCTGCCACGATCGTCTTTCCTTCTTTTCTCATCGCACTTGTTACAAGCAGTACTTTATCATGATGTCTGCTTCTGTTATATAAGAGCTTTGTACGCATCTTCTTGATCGTCTCCACAAAACCAAAGCTTACCGCCGGTTCCGTGATCAGGATCTTCTTTTTCTGCCGTTTCAGACGGGCTCTTAAGTTCCTGTACAAAGGTTCATGATTCAGCGTGCCGAATACTGTCGTATCCAGCTTCTCTGTCACTTCTTCCTCACTCTTTACATTATCTTTCTGATAAGAAATCAATGCCAGCAGCACGATCATCAATCCGACACCCGCAAGGAATCCCCTCTTCATTACATCACTTCCCTGGAATGCCACATCTGCCGCCGACGGAAAATTCGGTTCCTCGAATACTTCCATAACCACTTCACCAAGCACATTCTTCGACACATCCTGATAATGCTCCAGCATACTCTTAAGAAGCTTGAACGATGTCTCCGGGGAACCGCTCGTCACAGACACCGTCAGAAGATTCGTCTCCGGTACAACAGCAATCTTCACCGTCCCCGGAAATGTATCCATCTTCAGACTCTCTGACACTTTCTTCTTCAGGATCTGACTGTTCATAACTGACTGAAATGTATCCGTTAATTTCTCCGTCTGGCTCTGATTCGCATACGCACCCGTACTCGATCCCTTCGCCGACACCACGAATGTTGTGCTGGAGGTATAAGTCGGATGATACATCCAGGCCGCACCAATATAGGTAAGCAATGATACTGATATTGCGATAAAAAGTATTACCCACCAGTTTTTCAACACATCACGGACTACATTATACATATCCTCGATCTGTTTTTTCTGTATTTCCTTCTCCATCTCTTCTCTATCCTCTTTCCCGCTTCCTCTACTGTACAACTACGACCAGCCTGCTTTTTCCACTGATTGCACCGGCGTTCACGATATAATCCACATAATAGGATCCTGCCTTTGCAGTATTTACATTCGACTGCACCGTAAGCTCGCCTTCTTTATCTGCCGAATCAAAGTATGCATTTGGATCAAATGTATCTCCGACAGAAAGGTAGATCAGATAATCTTTTAATTTCACATCAATCCCTGCATAACTTTTATCGGAAATACTAATCTGCGTCTTCAGATACACTGTATTCCCGCCGCTGTCCATAACCCTGAACTCGATTGGATACTCACCCGCAGCCTGCGTATTGACCGTCTTCTCCAGTGAATACTTGATATTTGATGTAAGATCTCCGTCCAACACACTGTCCGCAGTAATCTTTGATGACACATCTACAGTCTCTCCCGCCGCATAACACAGCGAACCCGTCATATGAAATACAGGCGGCTTATAATCCTCATATACAAGCGTTCTCTCGGCTCTTCCGACATTCATACTTTTGTCTACCGCTGCATAAGTAACCGTCCTCTTTCCCTTATCCGTGAATTCAGACATATTCTCAACCACCAGCGTATCCGACACATCACCGGAACGACTGTCTTTCGCCGTAACACCTTTTAACAGATCTTTCTCTTTCGCTTTGACTGACACCTTAAGTTCTGAACTGTCACAGGATACTACCGGCGGCTTCTTATCCTGTATCATCCGCGTATATCCCTGAAATGCCACAAATGCACCGATTGATGTGATCAACAGGATTACGCTGAATACCTTTAACTTCTTCATCCGTATATTCCTTTCCGTAAAATTTCTTCTATACTGTCCTTCTATCCGTCTTTTTACTTCTTCAACTGTCTGATCAGTGTATGTTAAGTACTGCAATCTCCGGCCGGTTGTTCCATCTCGGGAGTATCTGCTTCTCACTGCTTAATCCACTCGTCACGAACAGCCGAATCCTTCCTGTCCGGTACAGTCCATGCACATATGGCGGGAACCATCCCTGATCACCACCATAAAGCCCTCCCTTAAACGGAATGACTACCTGTCCTCCATGATCATGTCCGCTGATCACAAGATCGATCTTCCAGTAATCGGATGCATCACCGAATACAAAACTATCCGGTCTGTGGCACAACATGATCTTATACCGGTCTGTATTCTGGAAATCTTCCAGGAAATCCCGTGCATCACCTGTCAGATTCTCTGCACTGTTATCTCCATCCAAAGCAAATGCATATTCATACATCCCACCGATACGCACCTTACATCCGCCAATCTCCACGTCCCGGTAACCCTCTTCCAGCACACACGCACCGGCATCTGTAAGATCCTTCACCAATCCAGAATCCTCCGGGTGCTTTTGCATCTTTTTCCCTTCTGCAGCACCGATATAATCCAGTTCATGATTTCCAAGCGCATAATACACCGGTGCAATCTCTGCCAGACCTTTTACCAGCCTAACCGGCACCCTGTCACTCTTCGAATCCTCATTCAGCATATCGCCATCCAGAATGATCAGCTCCGGATTCTGTTCTTTTACACGCCGGATCAGCTTCTCATTGTCTTTCCCGAATTCATGATCATGAAGATCCGAAATCACCACCATCTTGAATCCTGCACCTGTAACCGTATCCGCATACCGAAGATTCCGTACCTGCACCGGATACCGATTCACTTTCATCCAATGGTAAGAAACCAGAATCTCTCCGACAAACCATAACAGGGTCAAAAGAATGATCAGAAGTAATATAACGGTTTTATTCTTTGTTGATCCGGATTCTCCTGTCTCTTTCATCACGAGCCTCCTTTACAGAATAACACCTTATACTATACCAAATCCACCGGTAAGGTACAAGGACATTCCCTTACGGTGTAACCAAAGCGCTTTATGCTGCCAGTTCGCGACAGATTAACTCAATATCATATTCCGGGGCATATTTCTCTGCTACTTCATATATCTTTCGGATCTTTTCTACCGGTTCTTCAAAGAGTTCCGCAGTTATTTCATACGAGACGTCTTTTCGCATTTTCTTGAGCACCATTCTAACTAGATTTTGTAGTTCTCCATAGTTTATTCCTGTCCGGAGTCCTTCCTCTCGACCTGTCTGGAGCCCTTTCTCCCACACATACTCACTCAGATTACACATCTTCTCCACCTCTTCTTTCTCTTCATACGTCATCGTTATTCCATATTCATTTTCTAATATCTTCTCTTTTTCTTTTACTTTTCCTACTACGTTCTTCTCTTTTACGGAATATATATTGATACTGTTCTTCCGTTTCTCCGGCGGGTTAAAGCAGATCCAGATGCTGTATACTTTCTAGATCTTCTCATAATGGCTGTTGGTAAATATCGTGCCGTATTGGGATGAAATCATTCTACAGCCATAATATATCCCTCTCTTGATCAGGGGATATCCCGGATAAAAATCTTTTTGTGCCTCTATATTGATGATCAGTTCTATCTTTTCCTGGCCTTGGGGCAATATTGCCCGGAACATGATGTCGTAGCGAACGGTTCCTTCATTCACTGCCTTATCTTCGGTGTTCTCTCCTCTGATCTTTCCCGGATCAGACGCTGGCGCCTCATCCCGGTGTACTTCCCTTTGAGATATCTCCGGTATCCCTTCTATGTAGTGGTCTGCAATGTCACGGATACTGCAGTCTTTATATTCTTTCATGCAGCTTTTCATTATCCAGGCCAGTATAATTTTGTTCGCAAGGATATTCTTGCAAGATTCATCATAGATTTCCTTCGCCCTGGATACTTCCAGGTCTTTGTACAAGATACTCTTTCTCTTCATCCATTCTCCTTCCCGTTATTTTACGTGAAGGTCTGAGCTGGATTTTGCAATATCTATATATACTATACACGATATATATCTTTTCTACAAGATTCCTTCCGCAAAATACGTTTTCTCATTCTTATAAATTGTCTGGTAATCTTGAGGGATCTTCCTCTGATAAATGTGATGGTCTTTTGAGACCGTTGAATTATTCTAAATGGACAGAACGTCCATTAGTAAAGTTATATTAACATGTAAATCTTCTTGTTTCAAGTCTTTTATTATTTTGAACTACGCTCACCCGAATAATGTTCTTATTTATTGGCGGCTTCAGGCGCATCGTAACATAATAATACCGCCATCCGGATAGCATTGCTGCCCCGGATGGCGGTATCTGTTCAAAGGCAAATGGTATCTGCCCTTTTATTTGATTATTTTTACTTTAAAATACGTTAACTGTCAAAGTACCTGTAGTTCCGTATTTCACCTTGGTTCCCCAAAGCTTGATTGTCCAGTATCCACTCGGAACTGCTTTCTTAATCTCAGAAGCACTGAATGAATACTTGCTTCCAGCTGAAGTCTGAACACCTGTCAGTGTTGCTGTTCCAACTGTCTTGCCGAATAACTTCTTGTAAGTTACTTTCAGTGTTGCAACCTTACCGATCTGTACATTCACATCTGCGCTCTCACCATACTTCACTGTCTGGTCTGCAATCTTGGAAGCATCCACAACTGCATATCCTTCCGGAAGTGCTGATGTCACCGCTGACTTGATCTGATCAGCTGTAAATGTTGCATCTGTGCCCTGCTCGCCGTTAGCTGTAAGGGATGTAGATGCGATCGTCTTGCCTGTGTAGTCTACCAGGTTGAGGTTGGCGGTAGCGTCAGCTGTTGGAACCGGATCTGTGAATCCTGTATTATGAAGCATATCCAATACAGTATCTTCGGATACAATTCCCAAAGCATTCGGATCATCACATACTTTTAATTTCGTAACAGCCAAAATTGATCCGCTAGTCTCTGGATTTGAAATGGTTACTGTTCCTGTTATTCCTTGATCCTTAATCTTATAAAACATATCTGTTGTAGAAACCTGCTGCGCAGTACCACTAATTGTACAATCAACACCTGTCTGCAGACCTCTTAATCCTAATTGTACTACTCTTGATGTTTCTAAGTTCAGTGTTAATGACATACCAGGATGCAAATATACTTCATTCTTTGGTCCATTATCAATAAGATCTTTTGTAACGCTAATATTTTCGTTTTTATTACTTATAACAGCATTACAATTCTGGGCATCAGTAATTGTATTATATACTTGTTTATAAATATCAGAAGCATATTTACTATCATAGTCTTTCAAATTAATTGTTCCAAAGTTAAGATCTCGGACTTCAATAAATGAAGGATTTTCTTCCAAATCTTCCTTATATTCGGAATATGCAGCATCACCCTCACTCTTACTTAATAAAGTATTGTACACTTTATAACCATCCAGAGTAACTGGCTTTGAATCCGCATGTGTTACAGTAACCTTATGTACTCCATATGTTAAGTCCGTGCAAGAAATTACTGGAACATTATACAAATCTCTCTCTGGGTACGTTGTTAAATCTGATTCACCATCAAGGGATGCTGTATTTACCAGCATGAATTTCTCATTTTCATCATTAGCACCAGTAACTTTAACTAACAAATAGCCTGAATTCTTATCACATTTTGCATCAAGGTCAAAACCTGTACCTCTGAATGTAAAGCTTACATTATCTCCCTGTGTTACACTTGTTATTGCACTATTATTTGAATTTGATGCTGTAGATGAATATGCCTCATCATATCCGTATTGTGCCTGGTCTCCAATTTTGGATGTTGTCTGTTTTTCATCTGTTGCACTTCCAATCGTTTCCCATTTACTACCATCGCCCGTCGTAAACAGATTTTCTTCATAATAAACTGTTGTTGCCGGATAAATGTAAATAGTATGTGGTATAGTGACTTCCTTACCCTCTTCATCTTTTCCAAACAACGTCAATGTAAAGGAATCAATTCCCTGAAATGCCTGATTTGCAGTATAAGTTAATATATGATTCTCTGTATCTTGCTGAATCGTTCCATATTGCGCTTTTCCTACAGTTGCTTTCTCCCACGATGTATCTGCCAAGCCAAGATTCTCAGCATTAATCGTCAATGGTAAGCCAAAATCTGCAACAAACTTGTGTGTATTATTAAATGTGTAATACAGCCAAACTTCTTTACCGTCCTCACTTCTTATAGCATCCGTAAAATCATAACCTCCATATCGATACTGAGCTCCTATTTCAGTCATGTTTTTCAAATCTGATTGTACTGTTTGTGTAATACCCAACTTATTCTGGACTGTATTATTAATTAATCCATTACTTTGTTTTTTGAAGTTCTCATTAAATACAGTTCCCTGTTTTACTACTATATTATAATTATAAAACGCTTGCTGTGTAGTCTGATCCACATAATGAACAGTTAATGAATCATCAGTTACTTTAGCGCGAACATAAATTCTAAGAAGAATGGCTTCTTTATTTTCATCCCAACACAAATTTGCATATGCGCCATCTTTACTTGGATGGTTTGAGTTATTGTGAATAGCTACCGAATCTGAGCCTTCTCCTTCCCAGACATCCTGTTCATTATTATCCCACTGAAAATCTGTTACAGTGGCTGCATTATTACCGACGAAGCTAGCCGTTGCTGCACCTGTCTCGGCACTTACTTTATAAATCTCATAATTATCACTTCCATCAAGCATAACTGTACCAATGCCACGACCATTCGACCAATAGCCATAAACCATTGTTTTAGTCTTTAAATCACTTGCTGATGTACTTGATGGATTCGTTGTTCCATCTTCATAAACGACCTGCATACTTAAAGTACAATAATCCCTCGAATCAAGCCATCCACCTTGGGAACCATCACCTTTATTTCCCCAATCGGCCGCATATGATTCTACTTCATCTGTAACTTTAATATATTCTCGATAATATGCCACCAATTCATCTGTATTGTTTACTGATGTCCAACTATTATTTTCTGTAAAGATTTCCCATTCTCCGTTGTAATAGCGAATCTTGGTAAATCCCGTACCACTAAAGGTCTCATCATCTCCAGCATCGTTTGTTTGTCGTTCTGTCTTGGAAGAGCTGCTATTTTCTAACTCTGTATTTAATGCACGCGCTCTCCAATAGTAAATTGTACGCTCTTCATGCGCTGTTGTTTTCGGAGCTATAGAAGTCACATCAACACCGTCAGCACTTGCAATATTTGGCGTACTAGCTAAAATATTTGAATAATACACACTATAATTCTTGTCATTTGTATTTGTTCTCGTCTCTGATGAAGTTCCTTCTACTTTTACTCCTGCATTTGTAATCCAATACTCTAATTTCAATGGAGTAACATCTGTCAGATCTTCTCTTGTAATTGTGTAATTATAAGTGTATGTCCCATATACAGTTCCAGAAGCCGTTTTGACTGTTGCTATTACTGTAGCAGATCCTTCTGTTGAACCAGCTGTTACATTTCCATTATCGTCTACTGTTATAAGATTATTTCCATTTGTTATTGCATAACTAACTGTACATCCATTTGGTACCTGTACATTCAAAGACTGACTTTGATTAAAGAATATTGTTTTATTCTCAGTTTTAGCAATTGGCTTAACTTCGATTTTATATGTAATATCTCCGACTTTATAGTAAGTTGTACCCGGTGTTACTCCTTCAAACTTAATCTCAGTAGATGCATTAACACCTGGTGTTGTTGTTTTGCGGTATAATGTCCATTTTTCTGATGATGTTTTAGTCTTTCCAATCTCTTTTACATTATTTGCATTATTATTTGTTGAATATCCATAATAATATGTAGTTGTTGTCCAAATGAAAACAGTTGACTCAGAATATCTTGTATAAACAGGATAATAATTTCCATTATCATTATAGTAATACTCTGTCTTTGTCCAATTTTTATTTTTAGCAATATCACTACATGTAACCCTTTCAGCAGTATACGTATCCTTACCTGCTGTTGCATCAGTTCCTTTTACCGTAACCTTTGCAATAGTCTCATCATACTTAGACGTATCTGTATTATTCTGGTTATTTACATTTTCCTGAGTACGAGTATCTGTACCGCTAATTTCTAATGTAATATTCTCCTGATTCTCTACATCTGGATTCGGATCTGGTGTTGGTGTCGGGTCGGTACCACCGGCTGTTACATCTTTATGCGAATCTCTCGCTGTTGTTTCCGGCAATGTACTTCCAAATGCAGAAATAACATTTTTTACATTGCTTGCTACAGTTGAATCCTCTTGTTCTGTCGGGTCATCACTCCATATGCAGAACATTGCTCCAACCGGATTATTAATTATAGCATTTTTCCCACTGAATGAATTAATATTGAACTGTCTTGCTTTGCTTTCAGTAACTTTATTTTTATTTTTACCTAGAACCCAATAATAATCACCATGTGTGTTAATCAGCTTAAAGCCCTGTTGACTGAGAAACCTTGCAGAAGCAACATTATATCCGTCCCAACCAGCCGACCAATAACATACAATAATTTTATTATCTATTGTTCCATAACTTGTGTCACTATTATAATAAATGCCATCATTAAATGCCATTGGCTTCATACCGGCATTTTCAATTTTTTTAGCAACATTATTCAGATACTCAATATATTTTTTATATTTATCTCCGCCATTGCCCTGCAAATCCGAAAAGTGTGGAGTAGCATTAACATCATTACCGTACTCATCTGCTCCCATATTAAACAATGTACAGCCTTTAGAAGCAAAATATGTAATATATTTCTGCAGTAATGCCTGCGTAAATGCTACAGCTTTACTATTAGTCACATCAATTGTTCTCTTAGATGTACTATAAGTCACATTCGTCATGCCAAGTTCTTTCATACAGGTGATAATAGCATCCATATGACCTGGGGTATTAATTAACGGAATAATCTCTACACCCTTAGTATAAGCATATGCCATAATCATATTCATCTCTGATTCCGTAAGTTCTTTTTGGACAGCCTGTGAATTATATTCTACATTTCCTTTATGAATTCCTGCGGAAACCTGCTCGCTCGTATAAGACTTACCATTGACTTCTAATGACATATCATCAAGCAAGAATCTCAGTCCATCATTTCCAATAGCTAACATTACATAATGCATACCTGCTTCTGAAGAACTATCAATAATGCTTTTTAAACTTTCCACTGAATAATACTTACGACCACAATCTACCATTGTAATGGAATAATCATATCCATTTACAGCAGTTGTACTTTGTGGTGCTATATCAGCCTCGTTTTCTCCTTCTGTCTGTGCATCCGGTTCTGTCTGCATATTTCCTGACGCATCATTATCTGCTGATGTTGTATTTTCTGTCTGTGCATCCGATTCCGTCTGCACTTTTTTTGACGTATCATTGTTTTCTGATGTTATATTTTCTGCCTGTGGTTCATCTGCAAAAGCTGTGACACTGATGCTTCCTACAAGCATGCACACAGTCAAAAACAATGACAACGTTTTTTTCAATTTTTTCATGTTTTCTCCTCCTTTTTTTCGATATAATACATAAACTGCAACATTCTCTATTTATTACAATCTATTTCTCATATTAGGATTTCAACTCATCCCTGGCTATCTTTTTCATAGCCTTAACCATCTCACATAGATATTGGGGAACTTTCGTTACATCTCCAGTTTCAGCAATTGCCATTGCTGCACATGCATGACACAACCGAATATTATCACATTTTTCGCATATACCTGATAAAGTTATTTCTTCACTCATCTTATTAATCTTCTTCCAGGCATCCGAAAAACTTGTCTTTCTATAATCAACTTTATATTCTGGCATCATTCCGCAAAGTGAAATGTACGCATCCCATGTTACCCAAAAAGCTGCCTTTCCTGCTCTGCATCGTAATTTACCATCTGCTTGATCCATACATTCTTCCTGCAACCCTATCGGAACTGTTTGCCCTTTCAAAATTTCTTCCAGCAACTGATGGTAAATTTTTTCATTTTTTAAACATCTCCGATTAATCTTTAACTGATAATAAGCTGCTTCTTCTGGAGTAAATCTTTTGTTTACACCTATTCTGTCTATTTCCCTACGTATCGGTGGAAACATATACGTTGTTGGTCTAAACTCTATTTCATATTTTTCTGCAAAATCAAATATATCATCTATATCTTTTGCATTATCTGGTGTAAATGAACCATTAATCCTAACAAGGATTCCGGTCTTTTTTAATTTTAAAATTGCATTAACTACTTGCGCATACACACCATGTACTCCGCATAAGTTATAATATGTTTCCTCGCTCGCACCATATAATGTAATATTAACCCGATTCGGCGGCATTTTACTCAAACGTTGAATCACTGTATCATCAATTAATGAACCATTTGTATTAATAGAGATAAGAAATCCCATTTGATGTAATTTTTCATATAATGTCCAAAAATCCGGCCACAGTAAAGGTTCCCCTCCTGTTAAAAGTAAATACAAAGTTCCTTGCCGTTTCATTTCTTCTGCTAACGAAATCCACTCATCCAATTTCATCATTGGCCTTGGATGTTCTTTCACTTCTTTTACAGATTTGTGAATATAGCACATTTTACAATTCATATTACAGATAGGTGAAAGCTCCAAAGTTCCATTCAATGGGATTTTTTCTCTAGTCGCTTTCTGAAACAGTAATTCTGTTAATGGTGCATATCTCTGATCTAATTTATCCATCTTATCTTTCAATAATTACACCACCTTTCTTAACTCTGCTTCCAAAATCTTTACTGCATTTTCGTCTGGTGTGCATATCATTTGATATACTGGAACTTCTTGCACTATTAGCGATAATATGTTAATAATACGATTTACAAATTCTTTATCCCACGTATAGACTGTACTCATAGGATATAAATAATAAAAGGCTTCTTTTTCACTCAACCTTTTTAAAGTATTATTTTCTCCTTGCCCCAACATAACAATTGCTCTTATCGGAGTTTTTTTATTCAAATGACAATTTGATGAACCTGCAAATGGTGATCCATATGCCTCCCATATAGTACTATTCTTATACAAAATGGTCCTATCACCATTAATTAATCTCGCTCCTCGATTTTTTATCCAAAGATCTGCCTGTGTCGATTTTCCTGCTCCTGAAACTCCCGAAAATAAAATTCCACCGTATTCGGTTTGAATACATGATGCATGCAAAATTAATCTTTCATGCCAAGCCAACATTTGTTCCCACCCAATTAAATGAAAACATTGATTCATATCGCAAAACACATCTTCATATTCTGGCAAATATCTAATTACTGATTCTTTTCCTTTTGTTACTTGCCTACTCATGGCATAATATTTTTTACCATTCACTTCTCGATACAGACGAACGTATCTCCCATCTTTCTCTCGAAATACTTCATTATCATAATCTTGAGCTATTAATTGTTCTTTCGGAATTGAAAATTCCATCTCATCTTTCTTTATATTACTTTTGCAATCTACAATTAGTGAACATCCAGATTTTATGAAATCTTTAAAATTATGTGTAACACAAATTTCATTCTCTGTTTGTAATGCAAACACAAGTCCTGCCACATCAATATAATTAATATGATCCAAAAGTTAAGGCTCCTCCTCCAAAATAGTTGAGTTCCTCTAATGTCAGTGCACATGCTTCTTTTGTTGCAAACCCGCCTTGATTTTTAACCATTGTTCCCATTTGTTCAGATGTGGTGTCCTTTTTTAACGATCCATCTTGTGCAATGATCCAATCACACGCAGCTACACTCACCGACATTTCAAATCTTTCCATTCGAACCTGCGGCTTCTCATATTTCTTCTTCATGCCCTTCTCCTTTCCTTAAGTATCTATAAAGTAACACCTGCCGCCATCAATAACTGATGCCGGCAACTGCTGCTTCCCCTATGTAACATTCTTCGGCCGTCACGGTGGTGCTTTCGCCCGCCGCCAGTGATTCTACCGTCTTCTGGTAGCTTTTGCCTCCGAAATATTCGTCATCCATTACGTCGTGATAGAACACGGTCATGTTCTGGATGGCTTCCTGCGATATATTAGTAAGACCAATATTCGTATCTTCTACAGTGATCGTCAGTGCATCTTCGTGCAGAGATACATCGTTGGAATATTGTGTCTTTGCGTCGATTTTCTTTACGGCCGGCTTGTCCGGCAGCTCCTGGTTCTGAACCTCGAATGCTGTGACAGTCTTGCCTGCCGGGAGTGCTTCTACCTGATAAGTAAGTTTCGTTCCGTCTCCGACTGTGACTGTGATCTTCGCGGATGCGAGGTACGTGTCTGAGCAGTTCGTCATCTGAATTGCTGCTATGTTGTCGCCTTCCTCTGCGTTGTTGTCCGGATTCGGGCCGGCATAGCTGAATATAGATTTCATTTCCAGTTTGCCGTCGTCGAACTGATACGGAAGCTCCAGGCCTTTTTCTGCTTTCGCTTCTTCCTTCTTTGCTGCTTCCTGCTTTGCCAGGCTTCTTTTGTGTCCTGCCAGAACTACCAGCAAGATTATCAGTAATACCAGTATAATTCCAAGAATTATGTTAATGATTTTCTTTGATTTTTTATTTCCAATGCTCATTTGTGTCCTTCTTTCGTCCGGAAATGTAATGTATTTTCCGAATATTTTTCAAAATCTTTTTTATTATACCTCTTGTATGCATTTATGCACCATACCAAAGTATTGTTTTTATGCCATTTTTTCTGTTTTTTGTTTTATTCTGTCTCTTCTTTCCACTTCATGACAGCCTGTACCCTGTTTTTTACATTCATTTTTTTGTAAATATTATAGATGTGGCCTTTTACTGTCGGAAGCTTTAATTTCATTTCCTGGCAGATCTGAGCATTGGTAAGCCCCTGTACAAGATACTGCAGGATAACTGTCTCTGTCATTGTGAGACGCTCTTCTCTCTGGTATTCTGCATTTTTCTGCATATGCCGGGCTTCTTTTCTGGTCTTGCGGAGAATTGTCTCCAGATAATCCGCCTCCGGCATGTGTAATACATTTCCGTAATTGTACTTCTTCTTGCGGTGCCATCCTTCCGGGGAATTATGCTTCATCCAGTCAATGTAGGCTTCCAGCACTTTGCGGCCGGTCACGCCGTATTCTGTGTAGAACATGACATATCGGTTCTTTCCGTTGACCAGGAAGGATTCTATGACACTTTTGAGTGCCTGCCCATGCTGCTCCAGATTCCACTCTGCGACCGCCTTTTCGAACAGAACCTCTGCGTGGATTCGTAAGCTCCGGTGTGCATTCAGATATGGAAGCATTTTTTCCAGAAGGTGTCTGGACTTCTCGTACTGATTTAACAGAAGATATCCTTTGGATCTGCAGTAGAACCAGACAATATTCTCTTCTGTGACCTCTGCATTCGCCGGAACAGCTGCGCTTTTGAGCCATTTTGCAAGATTCTCCTGACTTCCGTGTGCGGTAATGTTAAGACTTGCCACTGCTTTTGCATATCCGCTCCTTGCGTGGTTTTCTGTGTGGATCAGCTTTGTCTCTAATCTCTCAATGCGCTCCTTACGTTCTTCATCATAAGCGAAACGTTGTATTCTTATCAGAAGCCATAAGGCACTCAGGCGAAATGCGGACGGAAGTTCTTCTGCCTTTATAAGTAACTGCATATCTTCATCCGCAACCGAACTTAAGCGGTCCGTCTCCAGATAATACTCTATCCTGGCAAGACGGTAGAATATCCATGCATCTTCATCAAGGCACTCCTTCCATCTCAGTGCGAACTGCCTTTCTCGCCGCTTTTCGCACGCGAACAGACCTGACAGATCTCGTATATCACACAGGCAGCTGATCTTCGTCTCCTGCAGGATCAACAGCCTTCCGGCGCCCGGCTTCAGTTCTTCGACCCACTGTTCCGTCAAAATCTGTGGCCGCATAAAGCTCAGATTAAGCTGCACTTCCGGCATAAGACTGTCATATTGTAACTGTTCTGCTCTATGGTCATGGGTTTCATACCATTTCCCGATCTTCATCCATCTGCTCCGTCCAAGGGATGCCTCCTCGATATGGCAAAATATCGGTGCTACACTCCATCTGGTATCCGGTTCTCCCTCTGTATGCACCAAGAACCCTTTTCGCAGCATCCGTCCGAGGATTACTTCTGCATGCGCAGTCCCGAGGATCTCTTCGCACATCTCTTCATCTACCCACGGGAGGTACTGCGCAAGGTGCAGGATTTCCCTTTCTTCCCGCTGCAGCGTATCCAAAATCATTTCTTTTATATAGCGGTTCATTTCATGCCAGCAGCTCTCCGGGTTCCATGCGCCATATTTTGATTCCAGACGTAATATCACATCTACAATACCGGCCCAGCCTCCGGTGTATCGCAATAACTGTTCCGGGGATGTCCGGCTTCCATACTGTTTGATCAGACATTCGACCTCATCCTGATCAAACAGCATGCTGTTCTGCGTGACCAATCCCATCTCACGGTTCCAGAATGTGCCAAGCAGCGCATCCGGAATCTCGTTCCTCCCAATCAGGATGATCCGGTCTTGTCCTCCTAATCTTCGGATACTCCTTTTGATCATTCCGACTGTGTGCAGCGGCAGCTCTTCCGGTACATTCTCTAAGATCAGCCACCTTGAGTTAACCACGTACTTATCCACATATCGTTCGTATTCTTCATCTTTTTCATCTTCATCCATCCAGAGCACTGTATAATCCACTTCTGGATGTTTTTCAAGAAGCATCCGCATCATCGTTGTCTTTCCGCAACCTGCAGCACCCTCTATATAAACAGAAGGAAATCTTTCGATTTCCTTCTCTAAGCATTCTGTCTTATCTATGTAGTTATAACTGCTCTCTAATTCCCTGTACTGATTATGTATCCTGCTCATTATCTCTGTCCTCATGATCTGCTTTCAGAATTCCTCCGGCAATCAGCTTATCCAGGAACTCCCGGATATCTTCTCTTGCGACCTGCTCTTCTACGTCGTACTCGTCCAGGATCCCTTGCACCAGTTTATCAAATGTAACTTCTTTCTGAAGCATATTCCAGATCGATACACCCACTTCATTCACCGTGATCAGACCGTTAAATTCCAGCACCGTCTTTCCTGTCGGTATAATGATATAGTCCCCGGCAATCTCCCGGAGCACAAATTCTTTGTCAACCCTCATCTCTATCGTCCCTTAATCTCATATAATATCTAATTTTAACATCAAGCTTTCGTATCAAGCTTTCGTATCATTTCCACCACATAGATATTATATCTTAATTGTTTCTTGATTACAATACAAAAAGCCCCCGGTAAAACCAGGGGCCGCTTTACAATATTATTTTGCAATTTATTTTGTAATCTTGAATCCACGTGTGATCGGTGCTGCCTGATAATTTCCACCAAGTGTTACTACCGTCATCACATAACTTCCCGGCTCTGTCGGAGGAGTTGTTGTGCTGGAATAGATCTTCCATTTGCTTGTGAATCCTGAATACAGATAGTGTACGCTATCCTGTGCGATCGTTACATCTCCGTCTGATGAAAGCGTTGCTTTGAAATCAAAATTCTTTGCTTCTTCTGCAGTAATCTTTCCGTTTACGAATCTCTCATTCCAGTTAAGCTTCACGCCCTTAGAACGCATCTTCACAAGAAGTGTTCCGATGCCTACACCTGTCTCGTAGTTCTTACTATCTGTAACTGCTGTTACTGTATAAAGACCTGCATGGTTCGGTGTACCGAATGATACTCTTACAGAATCTGCAACGGATGGCATCTTATTGATTATTGTAAGAATCTGTCCAAATGTACCTGTGTCAATATGAAGCTTCTCAAGAAGGTCTAACAGTTCCTGTGTACTGAGCAGTTGTCTCAGTTCTCCTACTGTCATTCCGTCGTTCATCATCTGTGTAAATGTCTTTCCATAGAGTTTCTCTACAATCGGATCTAACAACTTCAGAACCGCAATGTTCGTATATTTGTCCGGAAGATCCAGATAAAGTGACAGGTTCGCATTGCTTGTCAGTCCACCGTATACTGTGTATACATCGAATTTGTCTGCTGGATTCATTGTTACAAAGTCTTCCGGCAGAGTTGCATCTGCATAAATGCTGGTTGATTTTACTTTTACTTTTACCTTAGCTTTATTAACCGTTACTGTGCTTTCTGTCTGTGCTGACGGGCGATACTGCGCATTTCCTTTATAAGTAATGCGGATCTTCTGCTCTCCTGCTCCCATCTGTGCATAGGTCAGAAGTGTTACGGTACCACCTTCGATCGGTGCCCACTGTTTCACTCCGCCGTCGATATCACCGGCAAGTGTATTGCTTCCAAAATATTCCATTGTGAAGTTATCCACAGTCAATGTATCTTTTGCAGGAAGTGTACTGTTCTCCCAGTCAATCACGTTGTCAAAGATTGCCTGCTTCATTACAGCTGCATCCATGTTATAAGTAAACGATACGCCTTCTTTGCATACAATGGCACTTGCAAGACGGTTGTCTGTTACATTAACCTTTACCTCTGTTGTTGCACCTTTGTATTCTTTATTACCTGCCCAAGAGAACTGAATCGTCCATTCACCAGGTCCGAATTTCGTAAATGTGCTTGTCCAGTCTGTTGTATTCAGTGGCTGCCAGTTCTTAAGCATATCTGTTCCTGCGTTGTATCTGATTGTTACATCGTCTGCTGTCAGATTCTCCGGAACTGTAGATGCTACAACTGCATTGTAGATTGCTTTTGCTGTGGCATCATAATCATATGTCTGATCCTCGTTAAATGCCATCGGAACTTCATAAGAAGCAGCTCCTTCTGCCGGTTCATTCAGATTGAATGCTGACTGCTCACGATCCATTACCTCAATATCTGTCTCTGCTGTTACGGCAGTATTCTCTTTGTCTCCTGCATATGTAACACGGATCTTCTGTGTTCCTTCCGGAATTCCAGGATAAGTAAGACCGTTAATCTTACCGCCTTCGATCGGTGCCCATGCATTTCCAAAACCCATTGCTGCTCCTGTTGTCGCTGTTGCATAGTACTCGATTGTCAGGTTATCAAGTGATAATCCTTCCGGTCTGCTGTTCTTAGCGTCGATGACATCATTCATGATCGCTTCTTTAACTGCCGCATAATCTACTGTAAGATCATCGTTATATACAAGCTTGATCGTCGGATTCTCTTTGAATGCGATCACTGACTGCTCTTTGCCGATACCGATATTAACCGTTGCTTCTGCACTTGCTCCGGAATATGTATCCGTTCCCGCATAAGAAATCTTAATCTGCTGGGTTCCATCTTCCATTGCCGGGTAGGTCAGAGAAATTAGTGTTCCACTCGTTCCACCTTCTAACGGCATCCATGCTTTTCCTACATCTCCAAGAGAACCTGAAGTTGCAGTTGCATAATATTCAATCGTTACATCATTGACCTTCAGCTCCGGAGTTGTAGATTCTACAACTGTATTGAAGATATTCTGACGTACTGCGTCATAATTGATGCTTCCGTCCTCGTTGTATACAAGGTTTACATTTGTATTATCTTTTATTGATATAGCTGAAGTTAATTTCTGCGTCTTTGTCAGAGTTACTTCCGTTGTTGTGCCTTTCAGACGAACCTGATAGTTTCCATCAGTATTTGCTGCCAGAGATGGATGGGTATATTTTGTTTTTATATACTTTCCAGTTTCACTTGTAAATCCTTCAATACTTCCCCATGCCGTATTCGTCAGTATTCCGCTCTTACCTTCACACTTATACTCCCACTCCAGACTACTCAGATCCACCTGATCCGCATTCTCAACCAATGTCTTACCAAGGATATCTTTCACCTGATTCAGGTCTGCATTCGCCGGAATTACTGCCGTTCCACTCTTAAGAACTGCTCTCGTTGTCTCTGCCGCCGGGCTTACTGCCTGCTCCTGCTGCACTGCATCCGCATTACCTTCCGCGAACACCATCTGTGCACCTACCGGCTGCGCCAGCATTGCTGCTGTCAGCGCTACTGCCAGCAATTGTGTACTTTTCTTTCTTTTCATACTTTTTCCCTTTCTGTATTTCTCTCACATCACTGCATTCTAAAATGCATACAACCTGTATATTATACCATATATATGCATAATTCGTCATCAACGTTTTATGTCATTTTTAATGATCCCATACTCTTTCATAAGTTCAATCCGCTGATTTCCAATCTTCACGGAATCTGCCGCAGCGTTATCCCCTCCTGCCACTGTCTCTTTACGGTATTTTAAGATACGGTCTGTCCACGCAATCGGAAGAAGAATCGGATGTTTCTTAAGATACGGATACCGCCCCTCGAGCTTTTTTGCCGATGGGAACAAAGACTTTAAGACCGTATTCCCGGCTTTCTTTCCATTCTTGTCTGCTGCCACCGCATCCAGCGTCATATTACTGCTGTGTTTCCGGCTCATATTCGCATTGCCATAGATACCACTGTCCAGAAGATCCATCAGCATATCCGTCTCATCCACACTGATCTCCTGCCATACTTTCGGATAATGCGCCTTCTCCGGATCAAACGTCAGATATTTCTCACCGATTGCAAATAATGCCGCAGCAAAAAGATCCGCATGTATCTCCCTACACTGTCTCAGAACCTTCTCCCAGTCAATCGCATCCCCGTATTCATTGGCAAATAATATGATGTCGCATACCTGCCGGATCCCGAATCCACTGTGCAGGAAATGCTTGAACGAATGACAGATCAGATAAAACAGATGATCCGTGTATCCCATTGTCCGGATATCCGTTCCATCGATCCTGATATCAATCGCATCTTCATGTACATTTGCAAAAAAGCGGTTCAGATCCCCGTATGCCTCTGATTCCGGCGGGAATAAACTCTTGTGGAGCTCTATGTAGATAAGGCTTCCCTTCTTCCCGTATGGTACTTCGTAAACCGATTCCAGTTCTTCCGCATCCATATCCTGCTCCGATGTCTGCATTCCATATTCGTGCAACAGATCGTGGCATTTTCTAAAATCCTCCGGACGGATCAGCAGATCCTCATCTCCGGATATCCGGTAATCCGGATTCGGGTAAATGTTCCTGCACACGATCCCTTTCACCACCAGCGGACAGATCCCTTCCCCTCTCAGATATCTGTAAAGCGGCTCAAACTCTCCCGTCTTCTGCGTCTGCATGATCACTGTGCGCACCATCTGCGCCTTCGCCGGAGCCAGTATCTGCGGATCCGCCTGTCCGGCCGCAGGACTTCGATATACGGCCTCATAGATCATCGGAAGGATCTGGTGCACTTCCGCCATGCGGAACAGGTCCATCCATTCCTGCGCTTCCAACTTGTTATTCCATTCTACCTGTTCATTTTTTAATGCGGCTTTTAATGCCTCTAAAAATAATTGCTGTGTGTGTTGCATATGTTGCTCCTGTTTTTATCTTCTTTCTTTTAATGCTTTCTTCTTATTCTTCAATGTTACGTGATAGTATTCCAAATTGCAACGCCATTTAACCACAATCTAACATATATTTAATCCCATCCCCACCACAAATTTCATATTCCCACGTTACATTAATCATACAGTCCAACAAAAAGAAGCGCCACTTCCGGTAATGTCATTTACACAAGAATGACACTGCTGGAAGTAGCGCTTCTTTTCCTATAACTATTTCTTTGACTTGATTTTTATTTTTTCGGAATCATTTCCATATTTTTTAAAATTGTTTTTTGGAATTTCTGCCCATATTTTTGTTATATCAAATTTACATTTTTTTAATCTGTCACTTAAATTACTACAATTAATTAAATCCCTTTTATAATCTGCTTTTGTAAGACTCTTAGTCAAATCCACAATATTTTTTATATTACAGGCCCGCACTAGTTCATCTTCCAAATTTCTTACTTGCGGAATGCAAATTACTTCTTTTATTCCTTTTTGTCTTTTCAGAAAAGCTATATTTTCATCTAAAATTTTCGTATTCATCTCTACATCTGTATCATATACCAGAACTACTGTTGTTCCCGTCTTTAGCGTGCGCATTCTTGCAGTCGTAAAACGACTTTGAATTACATTAAACTTATCAATTTTTCCACTCTCAATACAACGCAGATCCAACTTCAATGTGTTAAGCAGACTTCTCTCATCTTCACCCTCTACATAATATTGATAAATACCGCTTTTTCTCATTTGCATCCCTCCTAATTACAAATCAGCAATTTCAAATAGCCTATGTAATTCAGGCGCTGTACAAAACAGATCATTTTCCACCGCATGCTTTAACGAGTCCGTGCTTCTTTTTAAATACTGAGATGCCGCAATACATTTGATTGAATCATCTTCGTTATTTACATCTTTTTTCAGAAATGTAAATGAATGCTTTGGCAGCTGCATATCTAATATGTCTGAGTTGTGTGTTGTGAAAAACAATTGCTTTCTCCCCGAGAGTTTTTCAATTATAATCGACAAACAGGCCTTTTCAATGTCACTATTCACATAAGAGAATAATTCATCACAATAATATAAATCATGCATATCACATAAAAGAGAGGTTATTATATAAGATATTTCAAGCCCTGCCTTAGTTCCACTGGACATTACCTCACCATTAGCGATTTTTCCATCCTTAATAATTGCTGAACAATTTTTCCATTTTATTACATATGTATTCTCTACTTCAGAAACTTTTACTACTTCCTCCACCGAAGAATCAAGTGTTTTTAAAATCTGCTGTAATATGTATATATATTTACTATTCTCTTCTATCGTACTATAAACCTTGTCCCCTGACGAATCTATCGGATATGAAAATTTCCATCCGTTTGTATTTACTTTTTCATATGTCGTTTCTTCACACTCATACATATCCAATCTTGACGCACATGTTTCATAACTGTCTCTTGTCTCTATTGGTGTATAGAAAATCTTAATATCTACATCTTCTTCTGTATAACTTTTTTGGGTCTTCGGACCGACATTCATCTCAAATCTATATAATAAATTTTCGTTTGTCACAAAATCGATCTGCAATTTTGCTGCTTTTTTTACATCTGCAATTCTATTAGTAAACCGCTTATATCCTCCATCATTCAAATAATTAGTAAACAACATTAACAACTTACCCATAGTTGTTTTTCCTGTTGCATTTGTACCCATAATGATATTAACTTTTTTGTACCGAAAATTTGTCCTCTCTTCCAGAAATTCATTTTCTATAGTCGAATTCACTATTTTCTTTGGATATGACATATTTATATGAAAATCTTTAAATGCATATATGTTGTCAACTTTAATATCCATGATAATCATAGCTCGTCCTCCTTTGTATATTTGTTCGCTTTTTACGAAGTAATCTCTCTTCATTTATTATATACCCCTTTTACGATAAATTTCAAGCTTATTCTAAATATATTCTTGCATAAGATATATTAGAACACGGATATATAAATTAAAGACAATTAATCTCGGTTTCCAACCATTTTCTCCATCCCACCATCCACATCACACACATACATCTGCTCTTTCTTCCTGTCCATTCTCCTATAATATATCTTGTCTTCCTTCTTATCCATCATAACCACATCTTTCTTAAATACCCTGACCTCTTTGCCGTCATAGCTGACCGATACGATCTTCGACCCCTTCTGCGCATACAGCTTCGCGCCGGCAAAAAAGTACTGAATATGATCCGCCAGTTCCTTTCTCTTGCCCGTCGACATATCACAACGGATAAGCTTCTCATCCTCCGTACAGCAGATCACATATCCACCGATTACGGCAAATTGCTTTACCGGATCCTTCGTCCAGGTCTTTCTCTTCCTTCCGTCATAAGTTACAGATTTCAGAACATTATGATCTTCCATATCAATATAGAAAATCCGCTCCCGCATCGCTATAATCTCTCCCACCGGTCCATTGATCAGTACACTGTCTTTCGTACTGCCATCTTTAAGCTCTTTCACACGTAGAGTACATGTATCCGGATCCCGGTACACTTCTTTTCCATCGATGCGGTTCTTATACTGTCTTTCATCCTCCGTCTGCATAGCTGGATTCCCAAGCGCCTTATTATTCCTGATGCCCAGCATCTGCTTTTCATACCACTGTATGCACCTTTCACTGTCCGCAGTCGCCTCTCTTAAAAGCACCTTCTCCAGCTGTTCCGTATGCTCTTTCGTAAGGTACAGATACTGATCCTGCTGCACCTGTCCCGGGATATTGGCCGCAAGCATTGTCAGCACAGTCAGCCCGATAAATTCAAGCGTGAATAACCAGGTTCCCCTTTTCTCTTCTTCCGCTTTCCTGATATCCTCACCGACCCAGTACTGAATCGCAAGTACTACAAATATAATCACCACAATAACCTTACAGATCAATATATAACCAACCTTCAATACCGCCGCCAGTACAATCCCAATCATTATAATCGTTACAAATAATTTCTTAATAAATTGCCGTATCGTCATATCTCATCTTCTCTTTCATAATCTCTCTATATATAGCTAATTCCGGGGCCTTACACATAAAGCCCCGGAATTATAACACCGGTGGACGATATCCAAATCCTCCGGCGATTTACAGTATCCCGCAACTCCCAAAAATTTACAGTACGTTTATCAATGCACACATATCAATATTTATCAATACTCTATATTTATATTCATCGGATTTTTCATTTCTTTGAGTATTTCCTAGCGTATGTAAATGATGGGGTGCGGGGCTGTAACCACAGTTCACATGCAATCTCGACATAGTCTTTTTCGATTGCTCCAATCTATATAAATTCTTCTTTTTGTCTCCCTCTATATATTAATACACATAACTTTTAAAAACCTGTCGCGTTTTTTTCAAAAAAATTTAATTTTTTTCAAATTTCCAGTCTCTCTATGAAGATCTGAAGAACCCAGCATGCCTGAACCGCATGGACAAGAATGAAAATATCGAACTCATCAACGACGACGGATTCGGAGCAGCTTCCACACAGTATCTGTGGAGATTCTCTGAATACCACGGAAAGCTCGTGATCGGAACATTCGATATCGCAACACTCGCATCCGGATTCACACAGCTGACCGACGGAAGCCTTCTGGAAATGACACCTGAAGAATTCGCACAGAAGATGACTTATGTCAAAGAACTTCTTCAGAGCCTTAAGAAAACTCCTTCCGGCGCAGCACTGACCGCAGAAGAAGGCACAACAGAAGAGGCCGCCACAGAAGATACCGCAGAAGATGCTCAGGAAAATATTCAGGAGAATACAGAAGCTGATAATACTGCTGATCAGACAGCTACAGAAGCAGCAAAAGACCAGGAAGCAGTTGTAACAGACAACACAAATGCAGAACTTACAGACACAGAAGCAGATGCCATCGACCAGATGTTAGATCAGCTGGATGAAATCGAGACACTTTCTTCTGACGATTCTCAGACAGCTGCTTACACACAGAGAAATAAACCATCTGACATCGTCGATGTATATATGGATATGGTAAATAATTACAACAACTATGTAAAACCAATCCTTAACCGCCTGAACCCAGATCTTGCACAGAAGATTGAGAACAACGTCTTCAACACTGCATTCCATCATTTCGTATATTACCTTGGATGCAGCAACATCATCCACACACAGGAAAAAGGATGCGACGTACTGATCTCTTCCGACGGAGTAAACTTTACAACACTCACCCGCAATGGTTTCGGTGATATCTATAACCACGGCGGACGTGCATTTATTCCGACAGACAACGGACTCTTCCTCGGTATGGCTAACCCATTCTGGGGAACACAGCTCTGGAGAGTAACCGACGGATCAGAAAATCCGACACCGGATAAATCCGATACCGATAAGCTAGGTACTGATAAACCAGGCACTGACAAACCAGGTACTGACAAACCGGATACTGATAAACCAGGTACTGACAAACCGGATACTGACAAACCAGGTACTGACAAGCCAGATACTGACAAACCGAGCACACCTGGAACAACAGATCCTTCCGGAACTAACAATGGTACAACCTCTGGTTCTACAGGTAACAACACATCCAATGGTCAGAACGGAGCAACTACTACAGCATCTCCAAAGACTACTAATGCTAATCATGCAAATAAGAAGTCTACAAACGGCAAGGTAAAAACCGGTGATAACAATCACATGATTCTTTATACAGTTTCACTGGTTCTTTCACTTATGATCGCTGCAGGATGTATTTATACGTAAACGGTGAATAGTAGGTACCACGATTTTTGCTAGTTTTCATGAGATAATTACTTTAAAAAATCTAAGGTTTTTTTAGAGGGAGGATAATCTCATGGATAAAATAACTCATAAAGTCCGGTGTGAACAATGGACAAATATCATCAAAGAATGTCTTGCTAGTGGAATGCCTAAAACAACCTGGTGTCGAGAGCACGGTATTTCGGACAAATCCTTTTTTTACTGGCAACGAATTCTTCGTGAAGAAGCATACCTTACCACATTAGAGAATACCTTAACGCCTGCTGTCAAAGAGAATTCTGCTCCAACAACTACAGATTTCATTGAAATCAAAATGACTGATCAAGTAAGTTCAGCTGACAGTCCTTTTAAACCGGATGTTGTTATACGAAAAGGATCTGTTTCAATTGAAATATCTAATACAGCTACAGAAGAACTTCTAAATAAGGTTGGAGGTCTTCTCCATGCTTAACGATGCTGTCGGATTTGAAAAAATTTTTATTGCCACAGGGTATACTGACTTGCGGCGTGGAATTGACGGTTTGGCATCTACCATTAAGTTTCAGTTTGATTTGGATCCTTTCCAAAAGCATTATTACATGGAAGTTTGGTATCGCCTACTATTGCAGCGGCAATCATGAATGGAAAGTATGTAAATGCAGTTCCGCTTTATCGCTTGGAACAAGAATTCTCTCGTTATGGTCTTGCCATTACACGTCAAAACATGGCAAACTGGATGATTCGATTAGGAGAAAGCTACCTGGCTGTGTTGTATGACTACCTTCATAAAAAGCTTTACGACTATCATGTGATTCAAGCAGATGAAACACCTGTGTTGGTGAATCATGATGGACGTTCAGCCGGATCCAAGAGTTATATGTGGGTTTATCGTTCAGGGCATTTATATACCGATAAGCAAATCGTCCTATATGATTATCATAAAACACGAAACAGCTCACATCCACGAGAGTTTCTCAGCAATTACTCTGGTATCTGTGTAACTGATGGATATCAGGTCTATCACACAATAGAAAAGGAATGTGAGGATTTACAGATTGCAGGCTGTTGGGTTCATGCCAGAAGGAAATTCGACGAGGCACTCACCGTCATTCCAAAAGCCCATCGAAACAAATCGGATGCTTTTCTGGTAATCAAACAGATCCAGGCAATTTATCGCGAAGAAGGTAAACTTAATGAGTTGTCTTCGGAAGAAAGACTTACGCAGCGACAACTGGTTATAAAACCATTAGTTGATGCCTTATTTGCGTACCTTAAAAAGATGGAACCAACTGTTCCGGCAAGCGGACAGCTTCGTAAAGCTTATACATATATCTTAAATCAAGAAAAGTATTTACGTGTGTTTCTCGAAGATGGAGAAGTTCCTATTGATAATAATGCAAGCGAACGAGCAATACGAGGATTTTGTATTGGCAAGAAAAACTGGCAGATGATTGATACAATCAATGGAGCCCATTCTTCAGCAATCATTTATAGTATTGCTGAAACTGCAAAGGCAAATAGCTTAAAGCCATATGATTATTTTGTATATCTCCTGGAGGAGATTCCAAAACATATGGATCAAGAAGACCGAACCTTCCTTGAAGATTTATTGCCATGGTCTGAAAAACTTCCGGAAGAGATTCGAAAACAACCGTAACCAGGAACCGCCAATTACGGCGGTTCTTAATTTTTGATTGTACTCGCTATTGAGCGTTTACGTCTGCATCTTGAGACAAGTCCCGAAAAGAGTAAGATTACCAACCTGTGCAGGCACTATTCTGAATTCTTAGGTTTTAAGCTTAAGCTGGAAGAAAGGCCGAAGCAGAATGTAATTATCTCTCATATGGCTGACAAGTCTAAAAAGAAGGTTAAAGCCAAACTCCGAAAGGCTATTCGGGAAGCCAGAGGCAATGAAGATAAGGCAAGAAACCTGAACATGAAAATCCGAGGGATGCACAATTATTATTGTGTAGCCACGAGGGTATCTAAAGATTTCTGGGAGATTTATTATCATCTACTCCCTTCCCTGAAACACATGACACGGTCTAACGGCAAAACAGGACCACCGCTGTCAGCCTTTCAAAAGGCTAAATACGGCAACTACCATGGTAGACGATATTTAGTCGGAAAAGTTGTCATCGACCCTATATATGCAGTAACCTTCACGATTCCCTACGGTTTCAAACAGGCGACCTGTAATTATACGGAAGAAGGCAGACAGCTAATTCACAAGAAACTTACTAACTTGGAAGTTATCTTCAGATATCTTGCGGAGCATCCGCTTGAGCATGAGTCAATAGAGCTGAATGACAATCGTATATCGAGAGTCTCAGCCCAGCGAGGCAAGTGTGCAATAACCAAGAAACAGTTAACAGTATACGACCTGAGAGTACACAAAATCTGTCCTAATGGTGGTGATGGCTATAGAAACATAGACATCGTCTCGAGGGATGCCTATGAGCTTATCCATACAAAGGATTTGGTTCGTGCTCGCAGTATTATCGAAAAACTATCGTGTGAAGGATTGTGGAACGAAAGTGCGCTTAAGAAGACCAATAATTATCGAGTTCTTGTCGGTAATACCATAATTGAGTAAATAGGTTTAGTTTGATGGAGCGCCGTATGAGGTGAAAGTCTCACGTACGGTGCGGAGCGGGGGAAAAGGTGGAAAGCAGAGATGGCTCTCTGCTCAGACCTTACCTATCGCTATTTCTTCTGGTTCCTGCTTCAGAAAATCTCACTGCAGAAAATCTGGTTTCCATGGTGCAGGAAGTGAATGCCAATGAAGTTTCTGAAGAAGACCGTCTTTCGGACAAAGTGCAATTTTACAACAGTGAGACTGGTGTACTAGAAAATGCCCTGAACCGTGAACTCCGCTTAGAACAGGAAGCCTTGCTTCCTCTTTCTCCTTCCTCTGATGAGATTTCATACGATATTTATCAGGTTCGTTCCAATGATGACACCCGTAATTTATGTTTCTCCAGTCTGAAAACGCTGGAACACCTCCAACTCAAGGTAGATCCGGTAAATTATGAAAAGCTTTACTCCGGAACTGTCTCCTCACTGGATGAAAACGGCAATCCGGTAGAAACGTCAGAAGTGCTGGAAAGTCTGTTTGAAAAATTCAATCTGCAGCACCCTGCAGATTATCGCGGACGTTCCATGTCTGTCAGTGATGTCGTTGTTCTCCATGAAAACGGCAGGGATACTGCCCATTTTTGTGATAGCATTGGTTTTGTGGAAGTCCCGCAGTTCTTTTCACCGATTCCATCCGTATCCCTTGAAACTATCGGGCTTCATGTCGAAGGGCATCAGGGTACCTGGCATTCCATTGAACAAAAGGAAATACTGGGCCATGATTTCTTTTTGATGGAACACGATGAATTTGGCTCCAATACAGCTAATATCGTCGTAGACGATTCAGGCAAACTGGTGGCAGAAGATCTCTGGAATGGATTCAATCAGGATGTTGTCCGTATGATTACAGAAGAACAGGGATTACATTCCAATAAAACAGCTGACCAGGATGCTGCTCTGTCAAATAGCTTAACTACCACCCCGACTTCACCAACAGAACGAAACTACCTGAAAGCTGCAGAAGAATATCAGGAGGAAAACTATAACTGTATTGATGGCCGTATGAGCACTCAGAACAAGCTTACTCCTGGGGATGATACTGAATCTCATCCGGAACAGCGGCCTTCTGTACTTGGTAAACTGCGTGACAAACAGGCACAGGTTTCCTCCAAAGATATCACTCCAAAGCTTGAAAATAACCGCAACCACGCTCCATCCCTCGACTAAAAATTCATCAGTTAATATCAATGACCTCGGGATAATGCCTTTTCCACACTGTTCCGAGGTCATACATTTTTCCTATTTTATAATATGTCATCCAAAAATGGACGGGGAAGTGTCCTAATAATACCACGTTTACGGTCGAACTCATCATATAATGCTTCAATTTCTTTTTTCCTGTCCACAACCTTTTTATTCTCATACAAATGATACATTGCCTGAATGGTAAATATATCGTTTTCTGCCATGATAGATCCATTATCCATCATCTGAAACAGAATTGAGAATAACTTTGCTGACTCGTCCATTTTATCTCCAGTAAAAACAATCTCTTTCCCTGCATATTCTAAACAGGCAATCATTGTCTCATCATCTATATCTAAAGATACTTTTCCCCCACGAAAACTTGCTTCTTTAACCAGCAAATGATATAAAGACAATATTTTCTTTTTCTTCTCTTCGTCAAAAACACGTTCATATTGCGACAATGTCAATTCCGCAACCTTCTTAATGAATTCCAACTCTTCTGCCTTTTCAGCTTCTTCTTGTGTACTATTCACATGATTCTCACAGAATTCCTTCAATTCCTGCATTTCTGCTTCATATACTTTACTAAAATCTTCTTCAAGACGCATTTCATCCCTCCGACAGCAACCACATGGCTTCATTTAGCCTGCTGTATATTCCAACTTCTTAATCTAAAACCGTATATTACGGTTTTAGATTATTATAATATTCCTGCGCCGTAGGTACAATATAAAAATAACATTTTTGCAGAGGATGGTTGATATGGAACTGGACTACAAATCAATTGGCAAAAGAATTAAAATTGCCAGAATTCAAGCTGACATCACACAGGAAACGTTATCAGAGCTTGTCTCAATTTCGCCCTCTCATATGAGCAACATCGAAACAGGCACAACACATGTCAGTCTGACAACTATTGTTGCGATTGCTAATGCACTCCAAGTCACAGTTGATGATCTTCTCTGTGACAATGTGGTTCACTGTAAAGAGCCTTTTCAAAATGAGATGGCTGCTCTGCTTAACAGCTGTGATGAATACGAAATACGCATTATCCGCGACACTGTAAATGCATTATTAGAAAGTCTTCGCCGTGATAAAAAACTTCGTAAAAACAAGCCTATTTTATAGCTGGGGCACTTTATAGCGCTACCAGCTATATTTTGCCACATATCAAATTATTCCTATTTGAATAATATGTTATCGAACACTTCGCATAGTCTTTCCTTTACCTAATATTTCAAATGACTCTTATCCAACACCATTCACCAACGCAACTAATCATCAAATTCTTTAGGCTAGAATCAATAGCGGTGTAAACGAAAAAGCAGTCTTAAACTATAGAAAAACTGCCCTTTCGTTTGCACCGCGTTTGATTTTGCCAAAGTGAACAAAGTCGCGTCCGTGTAGCCGATA
>SKER01000329.1_pt2 | contig 35623 bp, 28 predicted proteins | sample 4826961 | NCBI WGS metagenome assembly SKER01 (sample SAMN11008804, study PRJNA524170) | human gut metagenome | biome: Human fecal sample; material: Feces; isolation source: fecal sample from pouch patient p47 | host: Homo sapiens | place: Israel: Tel-Aviv | collected 2016-11-16 | reverse complement strand
TCATTACCTCACAATAATATCAGTAATGAGAGCGGCCGCAGATTCCAGCTTAAAAGTCAAGGCTTTTGTAATCTTTTTGTTAGACCCTTAAGACTAACTAAGGGTATAGATTATCTAAATACCATTGGTGTGTGAACAGTAACAAATATGTTACAATTAAGTCTGTGATTATTATTAATCTTTGACATTCCCGCATTTTTTTGATACTATAGAATCAGTAAAAAACTAGCAGACCTCCCATGGGAGAAATCCTATGGGAGGTTTTTGTAACGAGGTGAGGTGTATAATGAAAAAAGAAAACAATTCTGCACATAACCATAACAGAGGAAGCTTTTCCGGAAGGATTGGTTATGTGCTGGCAGTTGCAGGTTCTGCAGTAGGACTGGGAAATATCTGGAGATTTCCGTATCTTGCAGCGAAATATGGAGGCGGAATTTTCCTGCTGATCTATATTCTTCTGACTGCATCATTTGGTTATGTGCTGATCATGTCAGAAACAGCTCTTGGACGAATGACCAGAAAGAGTCCGGTAGGTGCATTTGAGCATTTTGGAAAAACGAAATCATTCAAAATCGGCGGATGGTTAAATGCAGTGATTCCAATGCTGATCGTTCCTTATTACAGTACGATTGGCGGATGGGTAATTAAGTATCTTGTGGAATACTTCAAAGGAAATGTCCAGGCAGTAGCAGAAGACGGATATTTTGGAAACTTTATTTCCGATTCCTGGCAGGTGGAACTCTGGTTTCTGGTATTTGCGGCGCTTGTATTCATCATCATTCTCGGTGGTGTACAGAACGGTGTAGAGAGAATGTCAAAGATCATGATGCCGGTTCTGGTAGTTCTGGCAGTCGTAGTTACAATCTATTCTGTCACACGTCCGGGCGCTGTTGAAGGTGTGAAATATTTCCTGATCCCGAATGTGAAAAATTTCTCCTGGATGACAGTAGTAGCAGCGATGGGACAGATGTTTTATTCTTTGTCCATTGCAATGGGAATCCTGTATACTTACGGTTCCTATGTCCGTAAAGATATGGATATCGAGAGATCTACCACACAGGTTGAGGTTTTCGATACAGGTATCGCAATCCTTGCAGGTCTGATGATCATCCCGGCGGTATTTTCATTCTCCGGTGGAAATCCTGAAACACTTCAGGCAGGACCATCTCTGATGTTTATCACATTGCCAAAAGTATTTGCAAGTATGGGATTTGGTACTGCAACAGGAATCGTATTCTTCATACTTGTATTACTTGCAGCTCTGACAAGTGCAGTTTCCCTGATGGAAACCAGTGTTTCCACATTCATGGACGAACTTCACTGGAGCCGTAAGAAATGCTGCGGTCTGATGGTTGTGATCATGATTGTACTTGGAACCGCATCTTCCATGGGATATGGACTTCTGGATTTCATTCGTATCTTTGGAATGAACTTCCTTGATTTCTTCGATTTTATGACAAACTCAGTAATGATGCCGTTGGCAGCACTTGCAACCTGTATTCTGATTCTTCGTGTTGTTGGTATTGATGGAATGGTAAAAGAAATTGAACAGTCTTCTCCATTCCGCAGAAAGAAACTGTACAGGGTATTTATCAAATACTTTGCACCGATTTGCCTGATCATTATTTTGCTGAGTTCTATTGCAAACGTTTTGGGAATTATCAGTATGTAAAAAATATATGACTCTTTTTACAAAGAATGCAGCATGGATCAACTGCAAGACAAGAGAAGAAGCAACTGCACAGTTCACCAGGAAGAATGGCTGGCAGGCAAACATGGCAGGAAATCTGCCAATGAATGTGTGAAATGTGGTAAGTGGGAAGAAGTATGTCCGCAGCATATTAAGATTAGAGATGAGCTGGAGAAAGTTGCAGCAGAACTTTTGGGATAAATTGCTATAGATAAGAGTAGAAAAGAGGAGTGAAACATGAAGTTCGATAAAGAAAAAATGCGCTTATACGCAATAACGGACCGTCACTGGCTTAATGGGCGGAGCCTTAAGGAAGTGGTAAAGGAGAGTCTGGATGGAGGCGTAACCTTTCTGCAGCTCAGGGATAAAAATTCAGATGATGAAACTTTCCTGCAGGAAGCAGCTGAACTTCAGGAATTATGCAGAGATTATAAGGTTCCTCTGATCATAAATGACAATGTGGAAATTGCTTTGAAGATGAATGCAGATGGTGTTCATGTAGGGCAGAGTGATATGGAAGCAGGTGCTGTGCGTGAGAAACTTGGACCGGATAAAATCCTGGGAGTTTCGGCACGAACGGTAGAGCAGGCATTGCTTGCACAGGAGCGTGGTGCAGATTATCTCGGGGTGGGTGCAGTATTTGCAACCGGCTCAAAAGCAGATGCGGCAGAACTTCCTCATGAAACACTGAAGGCAATCTGTGAAGCGGTATCTATCCCTGTGGTAGCAATCGGGGGGATCACAGCAGAAAATATATCTCAGCTAAAGGGAACAGGGATTTGCGGTGTGGCAGTGATCAGTGCCATTTATGCTCAGAATAACATTAAAGAAGCAGCAGAAGAACTGAAAGAGGCAGTAGATAAGATTGTATGATAGCAGAAATGAGAGGAAGACAATTATGAGAACTGCACTGACGATCGCAGGAAGTGATTCCAGCGGAGGCGCCGGAATCCAGGCAGATATTAAGACAATGATCATAAATGGTGTATATGCCATGAGCGCCATTACCGCATTAACTGCACAGAATACAACCGGTGTACAGGCAATATTAAATGTAACACCGGAATTTCTGGGGCAGGAATTGGATTCTGTTTTTCAGGATATTTATCCGGATGCGGTAAAAATCGGAATGGTATCAGATAAAGATCTGATTCATGTAATAGCAGAGAAACTGAAACAATATAAAGCGGAAAACATTGTTGTGGATCCTGTTATGGTTGCAACAAGCGGTGCCAAGCTGATCAGTGATGATGCAGTGGAGATATTGAAGCAGGAACTGTTTCCACTGGCTGATGTGCTTACTCCGAATATTCCGGAGGCAGAGGTTCTGGTTGAAATGTCAGTGACCAATGCAGAGGAAATGATAGAGGCTGCCGGAAAGATTTCTGAGACATATCATTGTGCAGTACTTTGCAAAGGCGGACACAGCATTAATGATACAAATGATCTGCTTTACTATGATGGAAAATATTGCTGGTTTGAAGGAAAGCGTATCGATAATCCAAACACACATGGAACAGGCTGTACGTTGAGCAGTGCCATTGCTTCCAATCTTGCAAAGGGATATGACCTGCAGACTGCTGTAAAACGTTCCAAACAGTATATTTCAGGAGCACTGGCGGCAATGCTTGACCTGGGAAAGGGAAGTGGCCCTATGGATCATGGATTTGCAATCCGAAATGAATATGTGAAAGAAAGTGAAAAGTGAGAATAGCTATGGAAGACAACAAAAAGAAAGGCCTCGGAATGGTTCTGGAAGGTGGAGGTATGCGGGGACTGTATACAGCCGGAGTTCTGGATGAGCTGATGGAGCAGGGGATTTATGCAGATTCTACAGTTGGCGTTTCCGCCGGTGCAATTTTTGGATGTAATTATAAGTCCCGCCAGATTGGACGAACCCTTCGTTATAATACTAGATTCTGCAAAGACAAAAGATACATGGGACTGAAAAGCTGGATCACTACCGGCGATCTTTACAGCAAAGATTTTGCATATGGGGAGGTGCCCTGGAAGTTGGATGTTTTTGACACAGAGACATTTGCCAGATCCCCCATGAAGTTTACGGTTGTATGTACAGATATTGAAACAGGAAAGCCCTGCTATCAGGAATGCAGAATGGGAGACAGGCTGGATGTGGAATGGATGCGCGCATCAGCTTCCCTGCCACTGGCTGCCAGACCGGTAAAGCTGAATGGAAGAATGTATCTGGATGGTGGTATCTCAGATCCGATTCCTGTAAACTGGATGCTTTCACAGGGTTATGAGAAAAATGTGGTAGTCTGTACCCGTCATCCGGGATATAGAAAAGAACATAATAAGCTGATGCCGCTGCTCAGACTGAAGTTCAGGGAGTATCCAGAGCTTGTAAAGCTTCTGGATGAACGTCATATTCAGTATAATCGTATGCTGGATAAAATTGCATATCTGGAAAAAGAGGGCAGGATCCATGTTATCCGCCCGGACAGAGACATCAGTGCCAAACCGGTTGAGCGTGATCCCGCCCATTTAAAGGAGATTTATGAGGTGGGACGGAGAGTGATGAAAGCTGATATGGAGAAACTGAAGGCGTATTTGGCAGAGTAAAAAACAGAGAAAAAACCATTACATAAAAACAAATTAAAAACAATTCTTTAACCGAATTAAGTGAGTTCCCTGCAGAGCAGTTATTCGGTGTAGAGATACGTAGCAATGTGGATTAAGAATCTGATAAGAAGAAAGATAGATTTGGAAAATTTTATAACCGAATCCATCTTTCTTTTTGTCTGTAGAAATGTTTTTAGTCTGCAAATCGAAGTGAGATGTTATCAGTGAACAGGGGCAGGCAGACTCGTTTGATAAAATATAAAGTATAACAGTATAAAACAGTTGACAACAGTTATGCACTGTTATATACTGTTTGCAGATGGAGGAGAAACATATGCATATAATAATCAATAATTCATCCATGGTACCTATTTATGAACAGATCATAGACCAGATTAAGTCTGCGATTATCAGAGGAGAGTTACAGCCGGACACTGTATTACCTTCAGTACGCAGTTTGTCAAAGGAACTGAAGATCAGTGCCCTGACTGTGAAGAAAGCCTACGACAATCTGGAAGAAGAGGGATTTACTGTCACTGTTCATGGAAAAGGAACCTACGTTGCAGCCACAAATAAAAACCTGATGAGGGAAGAACAGCTCAAAGAAGTAGAACATGATCTGGAGCAGGCAATCATGAAGGGCAGAAGATGTGGACTGAACGATGAGGAAATCAGAAATCTTTTTGAAATGATCATGGAGGACTAAGACATGTTGAAAATCAGTCATTTGCAGAAACATTACAGAGGTTTTTCGCTGAACTGTTCTATGGAAGTACAGCCTGGGATGATTACAGGACTTATTGGAAGAAATGGTTCCGGGAAATCCACCACATTTAAGGCTTTGCTCGGCTTGATTCATCCGGATGGCGGAGAGATAGAGGTCTTTGGGAAAAAGGCAGAAGAGCTTAAGCCGGAGGATAAGCAGAAACTGGGAGTTGTTTTTGCAGATTCAGGCTTCAGTATGTATCTGACAGCAGCGGGCGTGGCCAATATTATGAAAAGCATATATCCGGATTTTGACAGAGAGAAATTCCTGCAGCAGTGCAGAAGATTCAATCTGCCCACAGACAAGAAAATCAAAGAATTTTCCACTGGTATGAAAGCAAAGTTTAAAGTACTGGTAGCATTAAGCCATAAGGCAGAACTGCTGATTCTGGATGAGCCCACAGTTGGTCTGGATGTGATAGCCAGGGATGAAGTGCTGAACATGCTGAGAGAATATATGGAAGAAAATGAAAGCAGTTCTATTCTGATCAGTTCACATATTTCATCAGATCTGGAGAGTCTTTGTGACGATTTTTATATGATCCATGCCGGAAAAATTATCCTTCATGAGGATACAGATGTACTGCTGTCAGATTATGCAGTTCTTAAAGTTGCAGAAGAAGAGTACGAAAAACTGGATCAGCAATACCTTATTAAGATCCGGAAAGAGGCTTATGGATACAGGTGTCTGACAAACCAGAAACAATTTTATATGGAAAATTACCCGGATGTTGTAATTGAGAATGGAAAGATTGATGATCTGGTAGTGATGATGGAGGAACAGGTATGAAGGGATTATTTGTAAAGGATATAGAACTGATGAAACAGCAGAAACAGTTTTTTATCCTGGTTGTTGTAATGGAAGTCATCCTGAATCTGGCAGGAAGCGGGAGTGTCAGTTTTGCTACAGGATATTTTACGATTGTCACAGCAATTTTTGCCATTACGACTATAAGTTATGATGAGTTTGATAATGGTCTTGCGTTTCTTATGACCTTGCCGGTTACCAGAAAACAGTATGTGGCGGAAAAATATCTGCTGGGAGCAGGGCTTACGGCTGTAGCGTGGGGAATTGCAACGATAACGGGAGTAATCTGCAAAGGTGTGGCAGAACTTCAGGGGTGTCTGAGTGAGACTATCATTGGCAGCCTGATATACATTCCACTGGCACTTCTTATGCTGGCGGTATCGCTCCCGCTTGTAATACATTTTGGAGCGGAAAAAGGACGTTATATTGCAATGGTCATGTGGGCTCTTATATTTGCCGTAGTTTATATTCTGATAAAAACAATGGGGCTTTCAGCAGACGCAGTCGATGCATGGCTGAATGGACTCAACCGGGGAATGGTATTGGCCGGAGTTGTATTATTTACAGTAATTGTATATATGGGATCTTTTTGGATTGGTGTCCGGCTTATGGAGAAGAAAGAATTCTGATGTGTATCGAATATGGTTGTAATTATAAAAGCAGTGTGCTAAAATTGTATCAGCGTAATTGAATAAGCTGTTAAGTGAACATTATCATATGCAGATTTTGTGTATGGTAATGTGAGAGGGAATCAGGTGAAATGCCTGAACGGTTGCGGCCACTGTATACAGAAAAAAAGCGGGATTGTAATATGTCATTGTATAAATATGTGAGAAGGCGGAATCCGGCTGTCAGAGAGTATCTGGAAATATTTCTGATACAACATTCATGAACTGCTGAAGCATGGATGTTGTATCAGTTTTTATTTTATGGGAACTTTCTGTGATCTGTGAGTCAGGAAACCTGCTTGACAGCGTAAAGAAGGAGCTTCCGTAAAAAGTATCCGTTATTCTTATCACTTCTATTTTACTTTTTCTGAAGTCCCATCTTTTCGGTTACACGAACAGGTAAATAACATATACGAAAAGAGAGGAAGTCAAATGAAAAACAGGTATTTATCCACAAGAATCATGGCAATTATGATGGCAGCAGCTATGGCAGTTTCCGCAGCTCCGGCAGCTTTTGCAGCAGAGAGAGCAGACTCTGAGACAATCAAAGAGGACAACCAGCCGGCAGCAGATGCAGACTCTGATACACAGGAAGATGCAGACGCGCAGGATTCAGCAGATGCAGATAAAACAGCAGACGCAGAAGGTACAAAGACAGAATATCCTCTGACCATCACAACCTATGATTATGATGGAAATGAAATCGAAACAACCTATGAAAAGGCACCGGAGAAAGTTCTTGCTGTATATCAGGGAAGCATTGAAACCATGCTTGCACTTGGCCTGGAAGACCGTCTGGTAGCTACTGCAGGTCTTGACAATGAAGTTCCGGATGAACTTAAAGATGCATTTTCAAAAACAAATTATCTTGATGAATTTACCCCATCCCTTGAGACTGTAACGATGTTGGAGCCAGACATGATCTTATCCTGGAGCTCCCTGTTTTCTGATAAAAATCTCGGAAATGTAACAGACTGGATTGACAAAGGCTGCAACACTTATTACAACACAAACACACGCCCTGACGGAGACAGAACTCTGGAAAATGAATTTACAGACATCTTAAATCTTGGAAAGATTTTTGATGTACAGGACAAAGCACAGGCAATCGTAGATGATGCAAAGGCAGTGATCGATAAAACTCTTACAGCAACAGCAGATGTAGAAGAGAAACCAAGCGTAATGGTTCTGGAACCTCTTGGAGAAGATATCACAAACTATGGTGCAAAGAGCCTTGGTGGAGATATGGTAACACAACTGGGTGCGACTCTGGCAAACCCGGATGCTTCTACAGCAGGAAAAGAAGATATCATTGCAGCAAATCCTGACGTAATTTTCGTAGTATATATGCCATATGCAGGAGATGATCCGGAAACAGTTAAAAATGACCAGCTTGCAGTTATTCAGGATGACGAAGCACTTCAGAGTCTTGACGCTGTAAAGAACGGTCGTGTTTATCCGATCATGCTCAGCGAGATGTATGCAAGTGCAACACGTACACAGGATGGAATTGAAACATTTGCAAAAGGATTATACCCGGACGTTAATCTTGACTGATTGAGGAAAAGACAGTGAAAGAACAGGTTTCGCAGACAAAAAAAGGCAATGTGCTCAGAACATCCATGTATGTGGCAGTCCTCATCGGACTTGCAGGATTTCTTATTTTTTCCATACTTGCGGCGATTACTTTTGGTAATGCTGACCTGTCACTGAAGGATGTGTACAGTGTCATTGTTTATAAATTATTTCATATAAAAAGTCTGTCCGCCTATGCAGAAGGTGCAATTCACGATGTTGTATGGCTGATCCGACTGCCCAGAGTCCTGCTGGCTCTGGCAGTTGGAATGGCTCTTTCTGTATGTGGTGTAGTAATGCAGGCAATCGTGCAGAACCCGCTGGCAGATCCGTATGTACTTGGTATTTCATCCGGCGCGTCTCTTGGTGCAACGCTGGCAATCATGCTCGGAATCGGAAGCTTTCTTGGCGGGAATTCTGTCGGAGTTACTGCTTTTATTGGCGCGATGATCACCTCCTTTGCAGTTATTGCTATTGCAAATATGGGAGGAAAGGCAACATCAGCTAAGCTGATCCTTGCCGGAATGGCGGTCAGTGCGGTGTGCTCTGCTTTTTCAAATTTTGTTATTTACATTACGAATGACAAAAATGCAGCTACGGAAGTTATGAAATGGAGCATGGGAAGTCTTGCAGGGGCAAGCTGGGCCAGAGTAGGTGTGATGCTTCCGGTTACTCTGATATGTGTGGTCATCTTCTGGACGCAGTATCGAAACCTGAATCTGATGCTTTTGGGAGATGAAGTTTCTATCACACTTGGAACAGATTTACACAGATTGAGAACATTTTACCTGATTGTTGCTTCTGTAATGATTGGATTTGCCGTATATTGTGCTGGCGTGATCGGATTTGTAGGACTTGTGATTCCTCATGTAGTCAGGATTCTGTTTGGAACTGACCACAGAAGATTACTTCCACTGAGCGCACTTCTTGGCGCGTCTTTTCTGATCTGGTGTGATGTGGCATGTCGTGTGATCCTGAAGAATTCTGAGATGCCAATTGGTGTGCTGGTATCAATTATCGGTGCTCCATGCTTTATTTATCTGCTTGTGCGGAAATCCTATGGATTTGGAGGTAGCAAGTAATGAAGATCACTACAAAAGATATTCAGGTTGGATTTCACGCCCGACAGATATTAAAAGGCATTTCCATAGAGTCACAGGACAAAGAACTGGTAGGAATCATCGGGCCAAATGGAAGCGGAAAGTCGACGTTGTTAAAATGTATCTACCGTATTCTGAAGCCAGATGCAGGTGCTGTTTATCTGGATGGAGAGGAACTTCATTCCATGAGCGTCAAGAGTTCTGCAAGGAAAATGGCGGTTGTGGCACAGCATAATTACTACAATTTTGATTTCACAGTGCGAGAGGTTGTCCTTATGGGACGTGCACCACATAAAAAAACACTGGAACGAGATAATGCGAAAGATTATCAGATCGTGGATGAAGCATTGAGAACGGTGCAGATGGAGGCGTTTGCAGACCGCACATTCTCGACTCTTTCAGGTGGAGAACAGCAGAGAGTAATTCTGGCAAGGGCACTGGCACAGCAGACACCTGCACTGATTCTTGACGAGCCGACGAACCATCTGGACATTACACATCAGATCATGCTGATGGAACTGGTAAAGAAGCTGAATGTGACAGTTATTTCCGCTATTCATGACCTGAATATTGCTGCGGCGTACTGCGATAAGATTTATGTATTGAAAGATGGTGTACTGGAAGGCTATGGAACTCCACAGGAAGTACTCACTCCTGAACTGATCCGTAGAATTTATAAGGTAGAAGCGGAAGTTGTATATGATAGTCGCGGGAAAATGCATATTTTGTTTTTGTAATGTGGACAATGTCCATTAATCGAAAGAGTTTGTGTTACTGTTCACTCCGTTCCCAGCAACACGCTTCGCGATGCACAGAATTTATGCTAATCGCATAAATTCGCGCGGTATGTCTCGGGTTTTCTGTGACCTTCGCTCACAAAAAACACCTCGCGGGATATTACCAGTGCACAGTAACGAGTTTGTAGCAAATTTAATAAAAAGAATCTAAAATGCCTTGAAAAAGAGAGTAAGCAATGCTAAGATAAATCCAAAGCATATTTCTCTTATATTTCAAGGCATTTTTGCCGTCTAATTATTCTAATCACATTTCAGAAATCCATGCTTTTAAATCCAATTAATTATGAAAAGCAGGGGTCTGAGAAGTGACAAGAGTAGCACAATATGTTCTTCGACTCCTGCATAAAACAGGAGGTGTTGCCTATGGCAAAAAGAAGGAACAAGAAAATTAACCTGAAGAGAGAACACTCAGAACGCAGTGCAATAACTGCAAATAGAAAGTATAAGGATACGGTATTTCGTAAATTGTTTTCGGATAGAAAAAATCTACTGTCATTGTACAATGCAATCAATGGAACCGCGTATATGGATGCATCTCAACTGGAAATCGTGACACTTGATAATGCAATTTATATGGGAATGAAGAATGACCTGGCGTTTATTATCAATACAAATTTATTTTTGTATGAACATCAGTCTACTTATAATCCAAATATGCCTTTAAGAGATTTATTCTATATTTCCGGTGAATATCAGAAACTGGTGGATTTGAAGTCTTTATATACATCAACCAGGCTGAGAATACCAACACCAAATTTTATTGTGTTTTACAACGGGACAGAGAAAAATGAAGATCGCTGGGTTGAATATTTGTCAGAGTCTTATGAAAATATGTCTGGCGAGCCAAATCTTGAACTGAAGGTTATTATATTAAATATAAATGTAGGGCATAATAAAAAACTGATGGAAGAATGCCAGACATTAAGGGAATATGCTCAGTATGTTGCGAAAGTACGCAGATATTCTGAAGAAATGGAACTGAATACGGCTGTAGAATGTGCGGTAAGTGAGAGTATTCAGGAGGGAATTTTAAAAGAATTTCTGCAAAAGAATCGTGCGGAGGTTATTGCTATGAGTATATTTGAATATAACGAAGAAGAAGAAAAAAGAAAACTTAGGAAAGCGGAGTATGAAGCTGGTATGGCAGAAGGAGTAATGAAAACTAAAAAAGAAACCGCAATTTCATTGGCTGAAATGGGATTATCTGTGCAGCAGATTGCTCAGGGAGTAAAAGTAGAAGAAAAGACTGTATATAAGTGGTTGAATGAAAAAAAGAATATGAAAACCACATATTAAAAATAATGGAAGCGGAGTCCACATTAACTGTAAATGTGGGCTCTTTTGGACTAAATGAACACATAAAAACACAACCCTATTGGATTTATCTATATCAGTATGTTAAAATAATTAATTGATAAAGGATTTTAACAGATGAAGCGATAAAAGAATAACTACTGATTTTATAAAGAAAAAGGAGTTTTTAAATATACTATGGAGAAACTTGTCATTGGTATCCTTGCCCACGTAGATGCAGGTAAGACTACGTTGTCGGAGGGGATTTTATATTTAACGGGAAAAATCCGTAAACTGGGGCGTGTGGATCATAAGGATGCCTATCTGGACACTTATAACCTGGAGCGGGAGCGCGGAATCACGATTTTTTCCAAACAGGCGGAGTTTGAATTGGGGAACAGGGGGATAACTCTTTTGGATACGCCGGGACATGTGGATTTCTCGGCTGAGATGGAGCGGACACTGCAGGTTCTGGATTATGCGATTCTTGTAATTAATGGTGCAGATGGCGTGCAGGGACATACCATGACTTTATGGAGACTTCTGGCAAGATACCAGATCCCTACATTTCTGTTTATCAATAAAATGGACCAGGATGGAACAGATAAAGAGAAAATTCTGGCAGAATTAAAGAAGCGATTAAGTGATAATTGCGTTGATTTCACCTGGGAAAACACAAGTGGAATGGAAAATAGTATTGGTGAAACAGCGGAGAAAGCAGAAGATGAAATATCAGCTCTGCATTCTCAGTTTCTGGAAGATGTTTCTGTCTGCGATGAGGAACTGCTTGAAAAATACCTGGAAACAGAGAAAATATCAACATCAGATATCCAAAAAGTAATCAAAGAGCGAAAACTTTTCCCATGTTTCTTTGGCTCTGCGTTGAAAATGACAGGTGTAGAAGAATTCCTCCATGGTTTGGAAAAATACTGCGAGACACCGACATATCCGTCTGAGTTCGGGGCAAAAGTATTCAAGATTGCCAGAGACGATCAGGGCAATCGTTTAAGCTATATGAAAATCACAGGTGGAACATTGAAGGTGAAGGAACTTCTCACAGATACAGAGAAAGCGGATCAGATCCGTATCTATTCCGGTGCGAAATTTGAGCTTGCAAAGGAGGCTCCTGCAGGAACCATCTGTGCAGTAACCGGTCTTTCTCAGACACATCCGGGACAGGGCTTTGGGATTGAACGGGAATCCGAAATGCCGGTTCTGGAACCTGTATTAAATTACAGGATTCTGCTTCCCGAGGACTGTGATATTCACCAGATGCTGAAGAAACTCAAAGAGCTGGAAGAGGAGGAACCGGAGCTTCACATTGTATGGAACGAGCAGCTTGGAGAAATCCATGCCATGCTGATGGGTGAGGTTCAGATTGAGATATTAAAGCATCTGATCTGGGAGCGTTTCCATGTAGCAGTAGAGTTTGGCACAGGAAATATCGTATATAAAGAAACAATCGCAGAGCCGGTAGAAGGTGTAGGCCATTTTGAACCGCTGCGTCATTATGCAGAAGTACACTTGCTTCTGGAACCCGGAGAACCGGGAAGCGGTCTGCAGTTTTTTACTGCATGCAGTGAGGATGTGCTGGACCGTAACTGGCAGCGTCTGATTCTGACTCATCTGGAAGAACGGGAGCACCCGGGAGTACTGACCGGTTCTCCGATTACGGATATGCAGATTACACTGATCACAGGGCGAGATCATCTGAAACATACAGAGGGCGGCGATTTCCGGCAGGCGACGTACAGGGCTGTGCGTCAGGGATTAAAGAAAGCAAAGAGCGTCCTGCTTGAGCCATATTATGAGTTCAGACTTGAGATTCCGGGAGATATGATAGGGCGTGCTATGACTGATATTCAGAAAATGAATGGAACTTTCCAGCAGCCGGAAGCAGATGAGGATGATATGATGGTTCTGAAAGGCAGTGCACCTGTATCAATGATGCGAGATTATCAAACCCAGGTAACCTCCTATACAAAGGGTCGCGGCAGATTATTCTGTTCATTAAAAGGCTATGCACCATGCCAGAATCAGGATGAGATTGTAGAGGAGATTGGATATGATTCCGAACGTGACCTGGATAATCCCACAGGTTCTGTATTCTGTGCTCATGGAGCAGGATTTGTGGTACCATGGCATGAAGTAGAGGATTATATGCACTTAGAGGGTGTCGACGAGTCTGAGCTGGGTGGTACCATACCGAAGGGTGAAGAAAGTATAGCAGGAAACAGGAATGGAAGGAATCAGGGAGATTCAGTTTATTGCCCGCCAAAGAATGCCGGCGTAGGAAGCTATGAGGATGAGGAAGAGCTGAAAGCCATTTTCGAGCGCACATTCGGACCGGTCAAGCGTTACAAAGAACCACAGTTTAAGAGAACATTTTCTGCAAAATCTGACAGCGGCAGCTATTACCGCAACAGTTCTTCTACTAAGAAGAAAGAAAAAGAATATCTCCTTGTAGATGGTTATAACATCATCTATGCCTGGGAAGATTTAAAAGAGCTGGCAGATGCAAACCTCCATGCAGCACAGACAAAACTGATGGATATTCTGAGCAACTATCAGGGCTTTAAGAAATGTACGTTAATTCTTGTATTTGATGCTTACAAGATAGAGGGCCATGCAGAGGAAGTGATCACCTATCATAACATTCATGTAGTCTACACCAAAGAAGCTGAGACAGCGGATCAGTACATTGAGAAAACGGTTCATAAGATCGGCAGGGAAAACCAGGTAACGGTAGCAACATCCGATGGACTGGAGCAGATTATTATCATGGGACAGGGTGCTCACCGTATGTCTGCCAGAGGTCTTCGTGACGAAATAAAAGCTACAGAAAACCAGATTCGCCAGCAATGGCATGAGAAACGTCAGAGCAGTAAGAATTATCTGATCGACAATATTTCTGATGAAATGGCACAATATATGCAAGAGAAAAGACTGGAAAAATAAGAAGGACTGGCTTTTAAGCCAGTCCCTTTTCTTCTAACCAGTCATAAAGTGTTTCCTTGTTCGCTTTACGCTGATGTGCCATATGATTAAACTGCAGGATTGTAAGCAGAGTAAATACTACGATCAATCCGATCAGTACATAAACTGACTGACGGATACTTGTGCCGCCTGCAATTGTACTTCTGAATGCATTTACTGTATAGGTAAATGGTACATAAGAGTGGATTTTGGATACAAATTCCGGAGAAATTTCTACCGGATAAGTACCAGCGGAGCCTGCAAGCTGGATTACCATGAATACCAGCATAAGGAAACTTCCAACCTTACCAAAGGTAATATTAAAGAAATACATGATAGATGTAAATGCCATTGCTGTCAGGCAGGCAAATAATACTGTCTTTGTCATCTCTATAGGTGTAAATCCATTGAATACATGAAGCAGAATGATCAGGAGAAGTCCCTGGAGGATTGCTACCGGATAAAGAATGGAAGCTTTGCTTGCCCACCATGCAAATCCTGATTTCAGTTTGCCTTTGTATGTAGTCAGAGGATACATCAGGCAGAAGGCCAGTGCACCGACCCAGAGACCAACAGACATCATGTATGGTGCCATTGCATGACCGTTGTTTTCTACGGTTGTGATCTGGGTTTCCTCATCTTCAATCGGTGTTGCGAACATGCTGACAGTTGTATCACTGGATTTCGTGTTCTTTACCTGATCTGCACCTTCACTGAGGCTGGATGACAGTGTAGAGGATCCATCCTTTAATTTTGTCATGCCATCTCCAAGTTCTTTGGAACCATCATAGAGCTGAGAGGAACCACTCTGAATCTGGGAAGCACCGTCTGCAAGTTTCCGGGCACCGCTGGTCAGTGAATCATTATTGGCAACCAGCTTCGCTGTTCCACTTGCCAGAGTTTTTGTGCCATTACTGAGGGTATCAGCGCCACTTGCCAGGGTTTTGGCACCATCGGCAAGCTGTCCGGTTCCACTTGTCAGTGCTTCATTGTTAGAAGCGAGAGTGGACACACCATCCGTGTACTCTTTGATTCCATCATTAAGTGTAGAGGCTCCTTCTGATAACTGAGAAGCACCGGCTGCTAACTGCTCGGCACCTTTTACATAAGCGGTGGTTCCGTCTGCGAGAGAATTTGCACCGTCAATATACTGAGTAGCTCCATCTGCCAGGGTTGTCACACCTGCGCTAAGGGAATTAATTCCTGATTCCAGGGCACCTGCACCCTCTTTTAATTTCTCAGAGTTTTCATTGAGCTTTGCAACACCGTCTGTGTAACTTTTAACACCGCTGTTGAGAGTATCGATTCCGGAGGTAAGTTCTGGTACTTTTGCTGTCAGTGTGCTGACGCCGTCATCAAGTTGTCTGGCACCCTCATTTACTTGAGAGACACCATCTGTGTATTCCTGAATACCTTTTGTAAGGGTTTCGGCGCCATCTGCGAAGGTCAGTGTGCTGGAAGAGAGTTTCTTCAGATTCTCGGTGATGGTCTGGTTTCCTTTGGCAGCAGATTCGATACCGTCTTTAAGTTCACCGGAACCATCGGCTGCATCCTGCATACCGTCTCCGACTTTGGCTATCTGGTCAAAAACTGTCTGTGTATAGGTTTCTGTTACTTTGGTGGCAACTGCATCCTTGATCTTCAGCAGTGCGGTTTCACTTAATTTGGAAGCAATGTAGTTGGTTCCGGGGTTGGTTTCGTATTTCAGCTCCATTTTCTTAGGTTCATCGTCCATAAGTGTGGCAGCATTTGCGGAAAAGTCTTCCGGAATGGTAATTACCATGTAGTAAGTACCGTTTTCCAGGCCATCCTCGGCTGTACGGCTGTCTACGAAATTAAATGCCATAGAATCATTTTCACGTAATTCTTCTACCATGTCCTTTCCTACACTTAGCGTGGTGCCATCGTAGTCTACAGGTTTGTCTTCATTGACAACAGCTACAGGAAGATGGTCAACATTTCCGTATGGATCCCACATGGATTTCAGAAACAGTCCTGCGTAAATGATCGGGATTGCGATAATTGCAATTACCACAACGAACATGATCTTATTATGCAGTAGATTTTTCCATTCGTTTTTGATCATACCTTATCCCTTTCTTTCTATATTTAGTTGTAGTGAAAACTGTTCGGTTTACAGCTGGTGTGCCTGCAAGATTGTTACAAGAATCAACTTGTCGGCACACTAATGAACTGTAGTGGAACAGTAGAGTGCTGATAAACAGCAGCTTGAATAATCAAAACATAATCGATTAACAGTTATAAAAACTATTAATCAACAAAGTGTTGATTTTTTCTATGGATGGTATTATACTAAAACTAAAAATAAGATACAACCATTAAATTTGCTATTTGACGTATATTAATAGACATATTTGATTAAAATGACTATTTTTACACGGAATCTACATTTAGGATAAAATATACAAAAACATGAGAATAAAATTGGTGATATTTACAATTAAGCCAATTGAGAAGGTTGTGAAAAGCAATAAGCATTTACCCAGGCCAAAGGCAGAAGACGGAATGACATAACAGAGATGTCTGGGCGTTTTATGGAATTGCTATAGAATGTGAAATAAAGAACAGGGGGAAATGTTAATGGCAGAAAAAGTAGACAGAAGAGTACGAAAAACCAAAGCACAGCTTCGGGCAGGTCTTGCACGACTGATGCAGAAGAAGAGCATCAAGGAAATTACAGTTAAGGAACTGGTGGATGAGGTAGATATTAACAGGTCTACGTTTTATCTTCATTACAGTGATATTTATCAAATGTTGGAGAGTATTGAGAATGAGCTGATGGATGAGATTGCCCAGGTAATTGAGGAGCATCCTCTGGATCTGGTACAAAATGGAAGTTCTTATCCGATGATTGAGCATATTTTTACAATTCTCGATAACAATAAGGATATTTGTATTGCGTTGATGGGAAGCAATGGAGATATGGGGTTTGTGAGCAGGATGGAGAAGATGGTTGCAGATACGGTTCTCCGGCAGTTGTCCGGAAAATTTGCAGCAGATAACCATGACGTGGAATATGTTTATGCATTTTGCCTTAATGGATGTGTGGGAATGATCAAAGCATGGCTTTCTTCGGAACACCGGGAATCAACCAAACATATTGCAGAACTGACTAACAGAATGATCGAGAATACGACACATGACTTCCTGCGGCAGATACCAAATGCATAAATCCTGCGCATCGTGAAGTGGGTTATCGGGCACGGAGTGAACAGTAATGATTTGACAAAATGATGCCCTTCTGCTATGGTTAAGCCAATATAAAGCAGGAATAGAAAGCAGAAGTAATAAAAGGGAGATGCAGTCATGAAAGAAAAGCTTACACAGAAGGATGTTGAGAAAATCCAGCAGGAGATTGACCACCGCAAGCTGGTTGTGCGAAAAGAAGCAATCGAAGCTGTAAAAGAAGCAAGAGCCCAGGGGGATCTGAGTGAGAACTTTGAGTATTATGCGGCCAAGAAGCACAAAAACCAGAATGAAAGCCGCATCCGCTACCTTGAGAATATGCTGAAAACAGCAACTATTGTTTCTGATGATTCCAAAGACGATGAAGTTGGAATGGATGATATTGTAGAGGTATATTTCGAGGAAGACGATGAGATTGAGAAATACAAACTGGTTACTTCCATAAGAGGAAACTCCATGGAAAACCGCATCAGCATTGAATCTCCTATTGGTATGGCTCTGAAAGGTCACAAGGTTGGAGACAGAGTGGAAGTAAGGGTAAATGATAACTACAGTTACTTCCTGGAAATCCGTTCTATTGATAAGACTGGTTCCGAGGATGAAGAAATCCGCGGATTCTGATAATAATACTGTCGAAATACAGGATCCGGATTGATAAAAGAACTATTGTAAGAGATGAACACCGGTTAGTGTCATATCTCCTGCAATGGTTCTTTTTATTTTTATATCAAAAATACGGATGGATTTATGGGAACCTTACACAGAATGAATATGATGACTGGAAATTTTACATGGATTTAACATTCTCATGGGGATGATTTTACAAAGCATGGTTATGATGGGAAACAAGTTAAATAACCATATACTTATGAAAAGGGAAAAGGAGAATAATCATGGATTTATTCAGTATATTAACATTGATCGGAGGCCTTGCATTATTTTTGTATGGTATGAATGCAATGGGAGATGGCCTTGCGAAGGTTTCCGGCGGAAAGCTGGAGAAGATTCTTGAAAATCTTACTTCAAATCCGATAAAAGCAGTGCTTTTGGGAGCAGGAGTAACAGCAGTGATCCAGTCATCTTCAGCTACGACTGTTATGGTAGTAGGTTTTGTAAATTCAGGGATCATGAAATTATCACAGGCAGTAGGAGTGATCATGGGTGCCAATATCGGTACTACGATCACTTCCTGGATCTTAAGCCTGACAGGAATACAGAGTGACAATTTTATTATTCAGATGTTTAAACCAACATCATTTTCCCCTGTGCTTGCGATCATTGGTGTGATCTTCATTCTGTTTATCAATGATTCAAAGAAGAAAGATATCGGAACAATTTTTATAGGTTTTGCAATCCTGATGTACGGTATGGATATGATGAGTTCTGCTGTAAAACCTCTTGCAGAAGTGCCGGAATTTACAAACCTGTTACTTAAATTCTCAAATCCGTTGTTAGGTGTTATAGCAGGTGCCCTTCTTACTGCAGTGATCCAGTCATCTTCTGCATCCGTAGGTATTCTGCAGGCCCTGTGTCTTACAGGTGCAGTACCGTTCAGTGCAGCAATCCCGATCATTATGGGACAGAACATCGGAACCTGTATTACTGCAATACTTTCTGCAATCGGAGCCAAGAAGAATGCAAAACGTGCAGCAGCAGTACATCTGTATTTCAACCTGATCGGTACGGTTATCTTTATGACGGTATTCTATCTTATAAATGCAGTTGTTGGATTTTCTTTCTTCCATCAGGCAGCAACACCGGCAGGAATTGCTGTTATCCACAGTGTATTTAATGTTACTGCAACGATCATTCTCCTTCCTTTTGCAAAGGGACTGGAGAAACTTGCCTGTCTTACAATCCGGGACAAAAAAGAGGATGTTGTTGTTTCAGCAGAGGACAGAGAGTTTATGATCCTGGAGCCTCGTTTCCTGGAGAAACCGGCATTTGCAGTAGAGCAGAGCCGCAATGCAGCAAGAAAAATGGCAGAAGAATCCTACAATGCACTGTTTACAGCACTGAGTCTGGTGGATAAATACAGTGAAGAAGGCGTAGAACGTGTGGAAAACATGGAATCCAAGGTTGACCGCTATGAAGATGAACTGGGAACTTATCTGGTGAAGCTGAGCCACAAAGATATCTCAGAAGCAGACAGTCACAGCCTTTCCATTATGCTTCACTGTATCGGGGATTTTGAACGTATTTCTGACCATGCTGTAAATATTATGGAATCAGCACAGGAGCTTTATGAAAAAGGACTGAAATTTTCCGAAAATGCAAAGAAAGATCTGGAAGTGCTGGGACAGGCAGTAGAAGATATCGTAAATACGGCATATGAAGTTTTTGACAAACAGGATATGAAGCTTGCGGAGAAAATTGAACCACTGGAAGAAGTGATTGATGAACTTTCCAAAGAAGTAAAACGTCGTCATGTACAGAGACTGAGAAACGGTGAATGTACAATAGAGATGGGATTTATCCTTTCGGACATTACAACCTGTCTGGAACGTGTGGCAGACCATTGTTCCAATATTGGAGTCTGTGTGACGCAGGTGAATGAAGATCTGTATGATACTCACAGTCATCTGAATATCGTCAAGAGCCATCCGGACGAAACATTTTATCATGAACTGGAAGACGCACGAATCAAATATCAGCTTTCATAAAAATAAACAGGTAGATGACAAAATTCCATTGCCGCAGACAATTTGGAATGAATTTTGGCAACGTTACTGAGAACGAAGTGAACAGTAACGGATGATGTTATCCGCATGATCAGGAAATCCGGGCACTCTGAAGTATCTGAGAGAGATATTTCAGAGAAAATGGCCGGATTTTTGTTTTAAAGAAATGAAACAGATGCCGGATATTTACTTGTACAGGGATAAAAAAATAAGTATACTGAAAAAAGAAATACACTTGTGACGACAAAGCAGGTGATAAATAAAGGGGAGGCAAAGCAGAATGATCTATTGTGTAGAAGATGAGCGGAATATCAGGGAGCTTCTTATTTATACACTGGAAACAACAGGATTTAAAGCCAGGGGGTTTGGCAATGGCAATGAACTGATGAAAGCGCTGAAAGAAGAGATACCGGAGCTGATCCTGCTGGATATCATGCTTCCGGGAGATGATGGCTATACCATTCTGGAACAGCTGAAAAGTATGCCATCTGTAAAGGATGTGCCGGTAATTATGGTTACTGCAAAAGAAGCGGAATTTGACAAAGTAAAAGGTCTGGAAGGCGGAGCGGATGATTACATTACCAAGCCTTTCGGTATGATGGAATTTGTTGCCAGAGTAAAAGCAGTTCTCAGACGAAGTGCCCGTCAGAATGAAGACAAGGAACTGCATTACGACGAGCTTTATCTGAATGTAGGACGTCATGAGGTGCATTACCGGGAAGAAAAGGTCGATCTTACCCGAAAAGAATTTGAACTTCTTCAGTATCTGCTGGAGAATAAAGGACTTGTTATGACAAGAAATCAGATTCTCTGCCATGTATGGGGATATGACTTTGACGGTGAAACCAGAACTGTGGATGTCCATGTGAGAACCCTGCGCCAGAAACTTGGCGAGGCAGGAAATCTGATCGAAACGGTCCGGGGTGTAGGATACAGGATCGGTGCATAACAGATAAAACAGACGAAAAACAGGAGTGGAAAAATGAAGCATAAAATATTCAGTCACACCAGTTTACTTATTATTTTATCCGTAATACTTACATTTCTGGCAGCAGGAACGGTTATGTATAACAGATATGATATATATATGAAGCAGGGTGTAAGGGATGAAGCCGCATATATTAAAACAGGTCTGGAAGAAGACGGAGACGTTTTTCTCTCAGACAGGGTCGGAGACGCCACCAGCAGCAGGATCACTCTTCTGGGAAAAGATGGTCAGGTGTTGTTTGATAGTATTGAGAATCCGGAAGAAATGGAAAATCACAGTAACAGACCGGAATTTATTGAAGCTGAGAAGCAGGGATCCGGTGAGATGGTCCGCTATTCAGACACCTTATCAAAACAGACATTTTACTATGCTGTAAAATTAAAGGATGATCAGGTTCTGCGAGTAGCTAGGACTACAGACAGTCTTCTGGTAACAATGTTAACCAGCTTTCTTCTGCTTGGCGGACTGGTATGCGTGATCCTTGTAATTGAACTTTTTCTTGTGCAGAAACAGACCAGAAAGCTGATAGAGCCTATCAACCGGATTGATCTGGAACATCCTCTGGAGCATGTATGCTACGAAGAATTAAGGCCATTGCTTTTTCGTCTGGATCAGCAGAACAGACAGATTCAGAAACAGCTGGAAGATCTTAAGAATGCAGAGAGTGCAAGAAAAGAGTTTACGGCAAATGTTTCCCATGAATTGAAAACTCCTCTTATGTCAATCTCCGGATATGCGGAGCTTATGATGAATGGAATGGTACCGCCGGACAAGATGCAGGATTTTTCCGGCAGGATTTTTCATGAGTCCGAGCGTTTATCAAATCTGGTTGCAGATATCATTCAGCTTTCCAGACTGGATGAGAAGAACGGAGAAACTATGTTTGAACAGGTTGACATCGGAGAGCTTGGGGAAGATGTGATCAACAATCTGCAGAACAGGGCAGCAAAGAAAAAGATTAATCTGGAATATACAGGCGAACCTGCACAGATGCAGGGAGTACGCCATGTATTATATGAAATGTTCTACAATATTACAGATAATGCTATCCGCTATACCCCGGATGGTGGAGATGTAAAGGTTTTTGTGGGAAAACTCAATGGGAAACCGTATTTTCGTGTGGAAGATAACGGAATAGGTATTCCGGAAAGCGAACAGCAGAGAATCTTCGAGCGTTTTTACAGAGTGGACAAGAGCCATTCACGTGAAACCGGAGGTACAGGCCTGGGGCTTTCTATTGTAAAACATGGCGCAGTTTTGCATCATGCGAAGATTCTTCTGGACAGTGAGCCGGGTAAGGGAACGAAGATGGAAATCCTGTTTGATCAGACTAAGTAAAGCTCCTGTGAAGCAGTTATTCGGTGTAGTGAAGCGGATGATTTTGTCTGGTGTTGAAAAGAGAGTGGACAGTATCCGACATGGTTGTTAGAAATGTATAAATTTTGGGGATTGACAGACAAGTGATTATTGGAGAAAATAAAATCAGACAGTTATCCATGTAAAAGCAGGTACAATGGAGGGTATTTTCAGTATGGAAAAATGGAGAAGCATTGCAGCGGGTATGAGCTGTTTGTCAATGCTGTTCGCAACAGGAGCGGTTACTGTATCAGCATCAGATGAAATCACAGAAATTCCGGAACAGAGTATTGTATACTGGTCCATGTGGGAAGAAGATGAACCACAGGCAGATGTGATCAGAGAAGCAGCAGAAGCTTATGAAGAAGCAACAGGTATTTCTGTAGAGATTCAGTGGAAGGGCAGAGGAATCCGGTCTCTGATAGAACCTGCCCTGGATGCCGGAGAACAGATTGACCTTTTTGATGATGATTATCAGAGGATGGCTCAGGAACACAGGGATTATCTGGCAGAATTAAAAGGAATGGCAGATACTGTGGATTATGAGAAGCATATTATGCCGGTACTGTTGGAGCAGGTGAAGAACTGGGGAAATGGAGAACTGCTTGCAATGCCGTATCAGCCTTATATCACAGGCGTCTGGTATAATAAGGATTTATGGGAAGAGGCTGGACTTACAGAACAGGATATCCCGGATACCTGGGAGAAACTGATCAGAGTATGCCGTAAGATTAAAAACAGTGACAGTGGCCTTAGTGCCATGACCTGCGATGAAGAGTATGTGAATCTTCTGTATGGATATCAGCTTGCCAGATACCTTGGACAGGAGAAAGTGCAGCAGCTGATCCGTAACTGTACCTGGTCACAGATTCCACAGGCAAAAGAGGCGGCAGATGATATCAGAATTTTGTTTTTTGCGGGATATATGAGTCAGAGTGCACCGGCACAGCATCCGGAAGGTCAGGATGAAGTGGGAGATGGCGAGGCAGTCATGGTGCTGCAGGGCTCCTGGGTTCCGAATGAAGTGACAGAAGCTACAGAATCTGATGATTCCTGGGGATTTTTTCCATGGCCTGCAGTAAAGGCCGGAACAGACGGCACAGAAGGTGTTATGGTGGGAGCTCAGGGATTTGGAGTCACAAAGGATTCGCAGATGAAGCAGGAAGCTTTTGACTTTGCATATTCCATCTGTACCGGGGAAACAGATATGAAAATGACAGATGCGGTTAATTCCATCCCGGCAGATACGGACAATACACAATGGCCGGAAGTGCTGGCAGATGCAGTACCGTATATGAAAGAGATGTCAAAGCCGTACATGTGGGCTGCAGGTCTGGAGGCAGATCCGGATTATAAAGAACAGATACAAAGCGAACTTCTGAAGCTTACAAGATTAGAAGAAACATCGGATGAATTTATAGAGAATCTCAGCAGTATGAAATAAGAAAAAGGCTGTTCAACATTATGAAAATATTGGTCTGGTATTACTGGCGCTCTCGTTCTGAGAGCGCCTTTATTGATGTGATATATTCTGTGGGTGTCATTCCGGAAATTTTTTTAAACTGTCTGGAAAAGTAATGGATGGAAGAGTATCCCAGAAATTCTGAAATCTGCGTAAAGTTCATCTGGTTCTCGCGGATCAGCTGTCTGGCATAGGCGATCTTTAACCGGGAAAAGAAATCCATGGCGCCACACTGATGTTGTTCCTGAAATATTTTCTGAAGCTGGGAGCGTCCGATCATATTGTCATGGCACAGATCGCAGAGTGTAATATTTTCCCGGATGTGGTCTTCCATATAAGCAATGACACGCTTATAGACAGCGGAATTATTTTTCAGATTCACAAATTGGCTGACAGGTACAGTCATGGGAGGAGAAGAATTTCTCCGGATCATGTAGATCAGCATCTGCTCAAGGTAAATACGGATAAGCTGCTGAGAACCAAACAAAAAATCTTCTTTCTTTTCCATCTTTTCTGTATAAGGATCATCCAGAGGGGTTTTGATACAGCGGCGTGCCTCGGCAATCAGCATTCCCATGAGATTTCTCTCAGAATCAGAAAGTTTCAGCAATTTTTTCTCAAAGAATTTCATACATGGAGAATCGCATTCAAAAGAAACTACCACAATATTAGGAGCGGTATTTCCTATGGCAATAAGGTTATGAAATTCATTTGGTCTGTGAAAGATGAGCTGTCCGCTTGTCAGATGGTAGATACCGTTATCTGTCTCTATTTCTGCCTTTCCCTTATCTACACATTGAAATTCCCAGAAATTATGGCGTTCTCCTGCAAAGTGAAAATCACTTTTGTATTCAAAATAGTGGATTGTATAAATCCGGTCAATATGAATATCTTCTTCCAGATACATACTCTCAAAAGCCATTACTGCCACCTCCCTCAGCCTGTCCGAAAACTGCAATATGGTTGTTGTGTACAAGTATACAACAAAAACAGATGAAAAACCAGTTAAAAATGAATTTTTGTACAAAAGAAATGGACGTTTGTGCAAATACTATTTGTGCAAAAATGATAAAATAAGAACTACCAAAAGAAATAATTGTTGAAATTCAACAAAAGAGCGAAAAGAGAGAAAAAGAAGACAAAATGTCAAAACTGACCAAGGAGGAAAAAAGGTTATGGGTATGAAGAAAAAGATGCTTAGTGCAACATTATGTGCGGTTATGGTTGGTTCACTTGCAGCACCGGCTTTCACTGTTCAGGCAGCAGATGATACATTAGTTTACTGGTCAATGTGGGAAGCTACAGAGCCACAGGGACAGGTGATTCAGGAAGCAGTTGACGCTTATACAGAACAGACAGGAGTTAAGGTAGACCTTCAGTTTAAGGGACGTACCGGAAACCGTGAAGCACTTCAGCCTGCACTGGACGGCGGCACACAGATTGATATTTTTGACGAAGATATCGACCGTGTAAACGGAATGTACGGTAAATATCTTCTGGATCTGGAAGACCTTGCGAAAGAGAATGACTATGAAGCAACTGCAAATGCAGGTCTGATGGCAGCATGCCGTGATGCCGGCGGCGGTACATTAAAAACAATTCCATATCAGCCAAACGTATTTGCTTTCTTCTATAACAAAGATCTGTTTGAGCAGGCAGGAATCACAGAAGAACCGAAGACATGGGATGAATTCAAAGATGTATGCCAGAAATTAAAAGATGCAGGAATCACACCAATGACTATGGATGATGCCTATGCAACATGTGTGATCGGATATCATCTTGCAAGACTGGTTGGCGAAGATAAAGTAAAAGAGATCGTAACAGAAGGTGAATGGGATGATCCTGCAGTTCTTCAGATGGCACAGGATATCGAAGAACTTGCATCTAACGGATATTATTCAGAGATGGTTGGTTCTAACGTATGGCCTGCAGGTCAGAACACAGAGCTTGCACTTGGAACAGCTGCAATGTATCTGAATGGCTCCTGGTTACCAAACGAAGTAAAAGAGATGGCAGGCCCTGATTTCCACTGGGGATGCTTCGCATATCCGGCACTTACAGACGGAGCAAACGGAATCGAAACAAACAACTTTGGTGCACAGGTATTTGGTATTAACAAAGATACAAAACTTGCAAAAGAAGCATTTGATCTGATCACATTCCTTACAAAAGGTGAATACGACCAGAAACTTGCAGATGAAACTGTAGGTATCCCGGCTGATACAACAAACACAGAATGGCCGGCAATGGTTGAGTGTGCAAAACCTGTTATTGAGCAGAGCACAAACCGTTTCACATGGGCATGCGGTGTAGAATCCAACGTAGATATGACTCCGGTTATCAAAGAAAACTTTATCAAATTAATGGCAGGTTCCATTACAGCAGATGAATTTGTTTCCACTATGCAGGATGCAGCGAAATAAATAAACAAAGAATTTATAAAGATGGTGGCATCGTATCTACGCTGCCGCCATCTGTCTTTTTGAATATCCAGGTTTCAAAGGCAAAAAGTCGTTCGTGCTTGCACGATAAGACTTTTAGACTTGGAAACCGCCAGACATGAGGAAGTAGCGATTTACGAAGTAAATCAGCGGATTCCGAATGGCTGGAGGATTGCGGGAGCGAAGCGTAGCAATCCGTAGATATGGTATAACTTACAGAGGAGGTATTTATTTGAAGAAGAATAAAACGATGATCGTTGTATTTCTGACTCCGGCAGTTCTGCTGTTTCTGGGAATCTTTCTGTATCCGATCATCAGAACAGTGATCATGAGCTTTTTCAAGATCGACGGAGTTACAGATTCCATGGATTTATGGAAATTTGTAGGATTTGGCAACTATACAAAGCTGATGAGTACCAGCTTATTTAAGACTTCATTTTTTAACCTGTTTCGTATCTGGCTGATCGGCGGTCTGGTGGTAATGAGCCTGTCTCTTTTATTTGCAGTTATTCTTACCAGTGGAATCAGAGGAAAGAAATTTTTCCGCGCGATCATTTATATGCCAAATATTGTCAGTGCAGTAGCGCTTGCTACTATGTGGCTGCAGTATGTATACAGTCCAAGATATGGCTTGTTGAAAGATCTTTTTACAGCACTGCATCTGGACAATCTGGCAAAGATCCAGTTCCTGGATAATGACCACAAATTCTGGGCACTGTTGTTTGCATATTGTTTTGGAATGGTTGGATACCATATGCTGATCTGGCTCAGCGGTATTGAGCGTATCAGCCCTGAATATTATGAGGCGGCAACCATTGACGGAGCGACCAAACCGGCACAGTTCCGTTACATGACACTTCCATTGTTAAAGGGAGTATTTAAGACAAACATTACCATGTGGTCTGTAAGCAGTGTAGGCTTTTTTGTATGGTCACAGCTTTTCTCCACAGTAACTGCAGACACACAGACAATTACCCCTTATGTTTATATGTATATGCAGATTTTTGGCGGCGGCAATACAGTTACAGAACGAAATGCAGGTCTGGGAGCTGCCATCGGTGTACTGCTCAGTGTCTGCGTAGTCATTGTATTTACAATCTGTAACAGAGTGATCAAAGATGATGATCTGGAATTCTAAGGAGGGATGAGAAATGGCAAAAGAAAAAGAGGCACGCAGACCCTTTAATCTGAAAAAAGAAGTCAAACTCCTGCCGGGATACATCATCCTGCTGCTCTGGGTAATCTTTACCATTGCGCTTCTGGGCTGGGTATTCGGGGCGAGTTTTTCCACAACAGCAGAAATTTTCCAGGGAAAAGCCCTGAAGTTTGAGTCCGGATTACATTTTGAAAACTATGCAAAAGCATGGAATGGTGCCGGAGTTGCAGGCTTCTTCGGAAATTCTCTGATCTATTCAGTAATTTCCTGCACAATACTGATTCTGGTGTGTGCACCTGCAGCTTATGTACTGTCCAGATTTGATTTTATTGCAAACAAATTTATCCAGACCAGCTTCGTATCTGCCATGGGTGTTCCGGCAATCATGGTTGTTCTTCCCCTTTTCAGCATTATTTCCGGTATGGGAATCCTGAATAATGTGGCTGCAGGAAGAACTGTACTGATCATATTGTATGTAGGAATTAATGTACCTTATACGACCATTTTCCTGCTTACATTTTTCAGCAATATTTCCAGGACCTATGAGGAAGCGGCAGCAATCGACGGATGCCCTCCCATGCGTACTTTCTGGAAAATCATGTTTCCCATGGCACAGTCAGGAATCGTAACAGTAACAATCTTTAACTTTATTAATATTTGGAACGAGTATTTCCTGTCACTGATCTTCGCAAGCTCGGATAAGCTGAAACCTGTCGCACCCGGACTTTATGGAATGATCAACTCCATGAAATATACAGGTGACTGGGCCGGAATGTTTGCAGCAGTGATCATTGTATTCCTGCCGACATTTATTCTGTATATTTTCCTGTCTGAGAAGATCATCGGTGGTGTTACCGGTGGCATTAAGGGATAATATTAGAGGACAGCAGGACAATAACAATTGTTTGCGATGTTACTGTTCACACACCACTATCCCGCGAGGTGTTTTGGCATGAATATGCCAAAATCCCGAGACATACAAGCCAAAATTCCATTGCCGCAGGCAATCTGGAATGAATTTTGGCTACGTTACTGTGAACGGAGTGAACAGCAACGTTTGCGATTGTGAAAGGTATTATGTAACACGTTTTGACCTCGAAATCATAGTATGATAAGATGAATGTAAAAAGTTACCAGGTAATCTGAGAGTAACGAAAAACATTTAAAGAAAAGAGGAAAAAAATTATGAAGAAACCAGTATTAGTAGTTATGGCAGCAGGTATGGGAAGCCGTTACGGCGGTCTGAAACAGATCGATCCGGTGGACAAAGAGGGACACATCATCATGGATTTCTCCATTTATGATGCAGTACAGGCCGGATTCCAAAAAGTAGTATTTATTATCAAAAAAGAAAATGAGGCAGACTTCAGAAGCGCCATCGGTGACCGCCTCAGTAATCAGCTGGAAGTATCATATGTTTTCCAGGATCTTCACAATATTCCGGAAGGCTATGAAGTACCGGAAGGACGTGTGAAACCATGGGGAACCGGACATGCCGTATTAAGCTGCATCAATGAAATCGATGGACCATTCGTTGTGATCAATGCAGATGACTATTATGGAAGCCATGCATTTAAGATGGCATATGATTTCCTGACAGAGAACGAAGATACCGCGGATATTTACAGATATATGATGGTCGGCTATAAACTGGAAAATACTTTGACAGAGAATGGCCATGTGGCAAGAGGTGTGTGCGTTACAGATGAAGAAGGACATCTTCTTAAGATCAATGAGCGTACCCATATCGAAAAGCATGACGGCGGCACAGCTTATACAGAAGATGATGGAAAAACATGGACTATGCTTCCGGAAGGCAGTACAGTATCCATGAATATGTGGGGATTTTCCGCAAGTATCCTAAAAGAGCTGAAAGACAGATTCCCTAAATTCCTGGATGAGAATCTGAAAGTAAACCCGCTGAAATGCGAATATTTCCTGCCATTTGTAGTAGATGAACTTCTCGGTGAGAAGAGAGCAACTGTAAAGGTTCTGAAATCTATGGATAAATGGTATGGCGTAACCTACAAAGAAGATAAACCTGTGGTAGTAGCTGCCATTCAGAATTTAAAAGATGGAGGGCTGTATCCACAGAAATTATGGGAGGAATAATTGAGTGGAAATTAACCGGGAAATAAAGAATATCACCAGTGCATTTGTTCTGGAAGATAATCTGACAGAATGTATTCCTTATGGAAGCGGACATATCAATGACACTTACCGCCTGACTTATGATACAGGCAAACATTATATTCTTCAGAAAATGAACAGGAGTATTTTTACCAAACCTGTGGAACTGATGGAGAATGTCAGCGGTGTTACTGCCTGGCTGAAGAAAAAGATCCAGGAAAACGGTGGAGATGTGGAGAGAGAGACTCTGAATCTTGTGATGACAAAGGATGGACTTCCTTATTATGTAGATGAGGACGGAGAATACTGGAGAGTATATTTATTCATTGAAAATGCAACATGCTATGATATGGTAAAAGATGAGGAAGATTTTTACCAGAGTGCAGTTGCTTTCGGGCATTTCCAGAGGCTGCTTGCAGACTATCCGGCAGAAACTCTTCATGAGACCATCGTAAATTTTCATAATACGGTGGACAGGCTGGATAAGTTTAAAACTGCTGTGGAGAAAGACGTATGCCACAGAGCAGCAGATGTGGAAAAAGAGATTCAGTTTGTGCTGGACCGCACAGAACTGGCACATGTCCTGTGCGATATGCAGAATCAGGGAAAGCTGCCGTTGCGTGTTACACATAATGATACCAAGCTGAATAATATTATGATCGATAATGCAACGGGAAAAGCCATCTGTGTGATTGATCTTGATACTGTAATGCCGGGACTTTCCGTAAATGATTTCGGTGATTCTATCCGCTTTGGCGCAAGTACCGGAGCAGAGGATGAGAAAGACCTGACGAAGGTGTCCTGTAATCTTCACTTGTATGAAGTTTATGTTAAAGGCTTCATTGAAGGCTGTGGCGGTGCGTTGACTGAGACAGAATTGGATATGCTTCCCATGGGAGCAATCCTTATGACCTTTGAATGTGGAATGCGTTTCCTCACAGACTATCTGGAGGGAGATCATTATTTCAAGATTCACAGAGAGGGACATAATCTGGATCGTTGCAGAACACAGTTCAAACTGGTGAAAGACATGGAAGAAAAACTTTCCCGGATGAAAGAGATTGTAAATAAGTATAAACAGGTATAAAAAAACGTACATGTCCATAAAGACTTGTATTTATGAACTGATTCGGATAGAATTATCCTGCGGGGATATGAGAGAAATCATATTTTCGCAGGATTTTCTACAATACATGATGTGCCAGGCAACGGTATTTTACAGTTCTGAATATAGGGTGCTGTAAAATACAGAGGTAAATTTTGCAGATGTGAAACAGGATATCCGCAGAATTTTATAGATTACACTCAGAATTATCAAGGATATTTCTGATACTGTGAACTAATATAGGTATTGTTGAAAGAGAAAAAAACAGAAATTGCAAAAAACAGGTATTGTAGCAGGAAGACAGGTTAGGAGGAATTATTATGGCAATTTTAGTTACAGGTGGAGCAGGCTATATTGGAAGCCATACAGTTGTAGAATTACAGAACGCAGGATATGATGTTGTAGTTCTGGATAACTTAAGCAATGCAAGTGAGAAATCTCTGGAAAGAGTTTCCAAGATCACAGGCAAACCAGTGAAATTCTACAAAGCAGACATCCTGGACCGCGATGCTTTAAATGAAGTTTTTGATAAAGAAGATATTGATTCCTGTATTCATTTCGCAGGTCTGAAAGCAGTTGGAGAATCCGTTGCCAAACCCTGGGAATATTACGAAAATAACATTGCAGGAACCTTAACACTGGTAGATGTCATGAGAAAACATAATGTAAAGAATATTATCTTCTCCTCATCTGCAACTGTATACGGAGACCCGGCAATCATCCCGATCACAGAAGAGTGCCCGAAAGGACAGTGCACAAATCCATATGGATGGACAAAATCCATGCTTGAGCAGATCCTGACCGACATTCAGAAAGCAGATCCGGAATGGAACGTAGTTCTTCTCCGTTACTTTAACCCGATCGGTGCTCACAAGAGCGGAACTATCGGAGAGAATCCAAACGGAATCCCGAACAACCTGATGCCATATATCACACAGGTTGCAGTAGGTAAACTGAAAGAACTTGGGGTATTCGGAAATGATTATGATACTCCGGACGGAACTGGTGTGAGAGATTACATTCACGTAGTTGACCTTGCAAAAGGACATGTAAAAGCTCTTAAGAAAATCGAAGATAATTCCGGATTAAGTATCTACAACCTTGGTACAGGAAAAGGCTACAGTGTTCTTGATATTGTGAAGAATTTTGAAGCTGCTACAGGTGTTAAAATTCCATATGTGATCAAGCCACGTCGTCCAGGCGATATCGCAACCTGCTATTCCGATGCTTCCAAAGCAGAGAGAGAACTGGGATGGAAAGCCGAAAACGGTATTAAAGAAATGTGTGCAGACTCCTGGAGATGGCAGTCCAATAACCCGAATGGTTATGAAGAATAATTAATTAAATCAACTGAATGCAGGTGCATTTAGCAACTTACCTGCGGAAAATCAATATCCCCCACACATGGAAGGAATGTTCATGCGTGGGGGATGTTTTAATGTAGGATTGGCGATGTGATTTTTTTCGGCTATAATAGATAAAAGAAAGGAGAGGACGCATATGAAAGTAGCAGCAATTCAGATGCCCACAGTAAAAGATAAAATACAAAATATCCGTACTGCCGGCACTTATATAGAAAAAATAAAGGCGGAAAATCCGGACTTTGTAATTCTTCCGGAGATGTTCTGCTGTCCGTATCAGACCGAAAATTTTCCAGTTTATGCAGAAAAAGAAGGTGGTCCATCCTGGCAGGCAATGTCTGATTATGCCAGAAAGTATCATATTTATCTGATCGCAGGTTCCATGCCGGAAGCAGATGATGTGGGAAAGGTTTACAACACTTCTTATATTTTTGACAGAGATGGAAAACAGATTGGTAAGCACAGAAAAGCTCATCTCTTTGATATCAATGTAAAAAATGGCCAGCATTTCAAGGAATCTGATACTCTGACTTCGGGAGATCATGCTACCGTGTTTGATACTGAATTTGGGAAAATGGGTGTCATGATCTGCTACGACATCCGCTTCCCGGAGTTTGCCCGCACAATGGTACTGGACGGTGCAAGGATGATTTTCGTCCCGGCAGCATTTAATATGACCACAGGTCCGGCACACTGGGAACTGACTTTTCGTGCAAGAGCCCTTGACAATCAGATCTACATGCTTGGATGTGCTCCTGCCAGAGATACACAGGCAGGATATATTTCCTGGGGACATTCTATTGTAACAGATTCATGGGGAAAGGTTATGAAACAGTTGGATGAGAAAGAGGGTATTTTAATAGAAGAAATAGATCTGGACCGGGAAGACCAGATCAGAGAACAGCTTCCATTATTAAAACACCGCAAATCTGAAATGTATCATTTATAGGAGAACACATTTTTTTCGCAGACAGACCATAGATCAAACACATTTGTCAGATATAGTAATACCATCAACAAAAACAAAAGAAACAGAGAAAATTCAAAATATAAAGAACAGAGAGGTATTATTATGAAATATAAACATCTGGCAATGCTCATGGGAGTTATGATAACAGCAACGTCTGTGGGCTCTACGGCAACTGCGTTTGCGGCGGATAGCAAAACAGAAAGTACTCAGGATGCAGATGACACCACAGAAGATACAGCAGAAGCATCTGACGAGAAAGCAGACGACAGCAAAGAAGAAACAAACGAAAATGAAATTCTCGGAGAAGTAAAATCTGTAGAAGATGGAAAAATCACCATTGCAGTAGGAACCAGAAAAGAAATGAGCCAGCCTGGTGAACAGCCCCAGGGTGGCGAAAATAGCGAAGCGCCGGAGAAACCGGATGGAGATGATGCAAAGGCAGATGGCGATGCCAAAGGTTCTAAAGATGCAGACAGTGAAAAAACAGACGATGCCAGCACAGACGAGTCATCAGATACAGATGAAGAAACAGAAGATACTGAATCAACGGATGACGCATCCGCAGATAACACAGACAAAGGCGAAGCGCCAGATGGTAACGGTGATGGTCAGGGAGCTCCGGACGGAGAAGCACCATCCATGTTAAATCTGACAGGCGAAGAACAGGAAATCACAGTTACAGACAGCACAGTGATTACGAAACAGTCCATGGGCGGTGGTCAGGGAGCACCTGGTGGAGAGGCGCCGGAGAAACCAGACGGAGATAACGGAGAAACGCCAGAGAAACCGGATGGAGATAATGCTGATGACAATGCAGATGCAAAATCGGAAGATACTGAAAACACTGATGATTCAGAAAAGACAGATGCATCTGACGACTCAGAAAGCAGTGACGCAGAAAAGACGGAAAAAGCATCTGACAGCGACAATACAGACAGCGAAGCTACGAAAAAACCAGAGGGAGAAGCCCCGGATGGTAACGGTCAGGCACCAGATGGTGCAGATCAGACCGAAGAGATTATATTAGATGACATCAAAGAGGGTGACGTAGTAGCCATCACATTAGACGATGACGGAAACGCAGCAACCATAACAGTTCAGTCAATGGATATGGGCGGCGGACAGGGTGGTCCTGGCGGTCAGGCTTCCGGTGTGGACAGCTACGATGCAGCAAATGAATACAGCGAAGATGAAACAGTCTCCGATACCTCTCTGGAATCTACAGGAACAGACGAAAATGCAGCACTTGTTTCCAATGGTGCAGAGGTTACCTTCAGCAATGACGCAATCTCAAGAACATCTTCCGACAGCCAGGGCGGTGATAACTCCAGCTTCTATGGTGTAGGTGCAGCAGTTCTTGCCACAGACGGAACTGCATATGTTAAAGGCAGTACAGTAACCACAGACAGCAAAGGCGGTGCAGGACTCTTTGCATACGGTGACGGAACTGTATATGCAGCAGATACAGATATCACCACACAGCAGGATACTTCAGGCGGAATCCACGCAGCAGGTGGCGGCAAGCTCTATGCCTGGGATCTGAATGTAGAGACAAATGGCGAATCCTCCGCGGCAATCCGCAGTGACAGAGGCGGTGGAACAATGGTAGTGGACGGAGGTACTTATACATCTAACGGGGTAGGCTCTCCTGCGGTTTACTGTACAGCGGATATTGCAGTCAATAATGCTGAATTGACAGCAAATGGTTCAGAAGCAGTCTGCATCGAGGGATTAAACTCTCTGAGACTCTATAACAGCAATCTGACCGGAAATATGAGTGATGATGAACAGAATGATACCACATGGACAGTCATTCTTTATCAGAGTATGTCCGGTGATTCTGAAGTAGGTAACAGTACATTCCAGATGGATGGTGGAACGATCACATCCAAGAATGGTGGCTTATTCTATACAACAAATACAGAATGTACTATCACATTAAAGGACGTAGACATCACATACAATGATGACAATGAATTCTTCCTGCAGTGCACAGGAAATAACAACCAGCGTGGATGGGGCCAGAGCGGTGCTAACGGATCTGACTGCAATTTCACAGCAGACAGCCAGGATATGAAAGAAAATGTAATCTGGGATTCCATCAGTGACCTTGATTTCTACATGACCAACGGCAGCACACTGGAAGGTGCGTTTGTCAATGACGAATCCAACGCAGGAAACGGTGGAGACGGATATTGTAACGTAGTAATTGACAAAGATTCTACATGGACAGTAACCGGCGACAGCATCATCACATCCCTGTCAAACGCAGGAACCATCACAGATGCAGACGGCAAAACAGTTTCCATCGTAGGTACAGACGGAACAACTTATGTAGAGGGTGACAGTGATTACACAATCACAGTAGGCTCCTATCAGGACAGCGCAGATACATTTGTATCTACTACAGTCGATGACTGGTCTAGCTATGAGGTGGAAAGACCGGAATCTCTGTAAAGTAAAATTCAAGTAAAATGAGAAAAAACTCATTTCCAATGCATGAATAAG
>SKER01000692.1_pt1 | contig 35707 bp, 36 predicted proteins | sample 4826961 | NCBI WGS metagenome assembly SKER01 (sample SAMN11008804, study PRJNA524170) | human gut metagenome | biome: Human fecal sample; material: Feces; isolation source: fecal sample from pouch patient p47 | host: Homo sapiens | place: Israel: Tel-Aviv | collected 2016-11-16 | reverse complement strand
AGCCAAACATAACCAAAGACTTTTGTCATAAAAATTGATCCAATAGATATTATAACAGCCTCTTTTTTGAAATTACAGAAGGTGGCTGTATTTATCATGCCCTAAATCAGATATTTAACTCGATTCTCCGGGAGCTATTTCCCGATTAGGCCTTTATTTCAAAATAAAATTGCCTAAAATCATTGATAACACTTGACTTAGAGTAGAAAAGAACACAAGTTAAAGGTACAAAAGGCAACCGCCTGGCTCTTGCTGGCCCTTTCTTTTGTGACTGTCGGTGTTGGCAGTGTAGCCGCGGAAGAATACAGTCCGCGGACCAAAGTCGTGGTTAAGTATACTGGCGCTAAGGAATACCAACAGGTAAAAGAAAAGAACGCTGCGCTGATTTCTGCCAAAAAGGCCGCCTTGTTGGTCTACGCGCCTCTGGCTAAGAAGGTTAAGAAGCTGGAAGCCCAGGAAAAGGCAGAAAAAGAAGCAGCTGCAAAGGCTAAGCAGGAGCAGGAAAAGCAGGCAGCTGAAGCTAAAAAGGAGGCTGAAGCCGCCCGTAAAGCCGCGGAAGAGCAAGCCGCTGCCGCATCTAGTGCCAGTGATTCAAACACTGATGACTCAGCTGATACTTCAAGTAACCAGCGCGGTGATATGAACACGGCTGATTTTCAGAAAATCGTTGGTAATGTCAACTCAAAAATTTATCATGTCCCTGGCCAGGCAGGCTACCGTATGAATTCGTCAAACGCTGTCTACTTTAACAGTGAAGAAGAAGCGCAGAGAGCAGGTTACCGGAGGGCTAAGAGATAATGAAAAAGAAAAGAATAATTTTTGCTGCTGGCGCGGTTGCTCTGCTTTTTGCCGTGACTTCTACCAAGCCAGTTGATTCCCAGAATTATCCAAAGATTACTGTTAAGACCAAGCGGGTCAATAAGCATAAGGATAAAATCGAAGAGCTACTAATTAGTAACAAGTAATATAGAACTATATCGAAAAATATAGCGTAATGTGCTTGCGAAAGAAAATTAATTCTATCTTAATAGAAGTTAAGTGTGTTGCACCTATGATTTTAATCAAAAGATGCAGCGCATTTTTTTGTTCTTCTTCAAACGTATGTTTGGAAAAGAGCTGGGATACGTGCTAAAATATGCTTGTCGAAAAGAGGTGAAGACAAATGGCAACCAAAAGGACTCACGTATATCGTTTATATCCAGATGCTACTATGGCTCACGTCTTGGATCAGTGGTGTGACTATCGCCGTTATTGCTACAATAAGGCCCTAGAACTGTGGAATGCTACCTATTCGGAATATCGTATGATAGTTAGTCCAGAAATTCTGGCGGAATTCAAGAAGCCAAAAGAAGAACGGCAATTTACTGAAGAGCAGAAGTTATTTATATCTAGATACTACCCAACCGCAGCACTGATTCAGAAAAAGCTTACGGCAAGCAAACAGTCATGGGAAAGGCAGATCTCTTCCCGTATCCTGCAGCAAGCATGTGCTGACTTGGGCAAATCGTTCAAGAAGTTTTCCAAAGATAAGGCACTTAAAGTTAAAAGAGGTGCCGGACACCCCGTTTTTCAATCTAAGAAAGCCAAACGTCAAGGCTTTAAGTTGAATCAAGGCGTGGTGCTCGCAAAGGAAGGCAACCACGGAAAGCTGACCTTGCCTGTCCCAGCACCTTATAAGGGTGAGTGGCATAGCATAAGATTTTCTGAGATCCCAAAAAATGCCGAATTTGGGACGATAAGCTTTTACCGTGAACACGGCCATTACTACATGGCGGTTCCTTACAAGTATGAGACTCCACCATACATTCACAAGCATATGGGTAAGAAGACAGGGATTGACGTCAATGTCAGTCATTTCAATGATGCAGAAGGAGAACACTATTTTCTGCACAAAGGAAACAATGGCGCCGTCAATCTTGGAAGAGTCTATGAGAATATCAAGCACCAGCAGCGGATTCTTGCAAGAAAGCTGGAAGAAAATGGCCAGATTGCCGGGAAGCGCTCAAAGAGCTATCAAAAAGCGAGAATCAAGCTTCAGAAGCTTTACGAGCGTGCGCACCGCATGCAGGATGACGCGATGCACAAGTACACGACTCACCTTGTCAGAGAATATGATGCAATCTGCATTGAGGATCTGGACGTCAAGGGCATGCTTATGAGCCACGTTGCTTCTAAAGGCGTACACCGTGCGCTGTTTGGACGCTTTCGCAGCTATCTTGAATACAAGTGTAAGTCAGCCGGGGTCAAATTGGTGATTGCCAACCGCTTTTATCCAAGCACCCAACGCTGTGCAGTCTGTGGCAACATCAAGAAAAATGACGAAAAGATCACCCTCTCTGGCAATAAGAAGCACGGCACCAAGCACAATGAATACGTGTGCTACAACAAAAAATGCCCGAACTACAACAAGGTTGTAGATCGGGACATGAATGCGATGATGAATCTTACTTTTTTGATTGATCATCTAAGATACAATAAAGCACTGTAAAAAATTAAAGGATCCGCAAGGATCCATGCGGGCAGGCTAATGGCCGGAATGCCATCTGTTACTTGAGCAGTTGCGTAAGTGGCTGTTTCGGTGCAGATGGCTCACCGGACGGGAAGCCGATAAGTTGTTTTGGCAGCGAATTGGCTTCTGCGACCGCGCATGCAATTCCTCAAATGGAAGAACATGCGAGAAGCGAGTTCAGAACTCGTGAGCCAGTTCGGTTGCTCATCTTCGGATAAAGGCATTGTCTGCGGCTTCGGCCGTACAGGTGATGTGGGCATACCGAGTGCAGAGATCGCCCACGCTGTCAATGCGAAAGCTTGGCAGTGAACGCTCGTGAGAGAAATGGAAGCCGGCAGAGTCCTATATTATGTGCTGGGTATGTTCCAGCCAGGCATGTCGGTGCTGGAAGTAAAGATATCGATGATGCGATAGTCTCAAAGTTGAATATCTTGACCATAATGTGAACCAGCCGGTATTAAGCACACATTCTTCCACATTTCTTATAGCACTACGAGTCCGATAATCTTACTTTAGAAGCTGAGACTGAAAGGATAAGACTAAGGAAGCTAAGGAAAAGCTGGCCAAAAAGCCGGGTAGTAAGACCAGCCAGACTACGTCCACGAAAGAAACTGCTTCTGCTAAGTCAAAGCAAACTGATCTGGCATCCCTGACTTATAGCGGGCAACTGTCTACTGAAGTAAATAACAACCAACCAGACTTCAGCCAAAGTGACCTGACAACCAGCCGTGGTGCCTGGCAGACCTACGGCAATCTGGACAGCTTGAACCGGGCTACTACGGCCAATGCAATGCTGAATCAGTCCCTGATGCCGACTGCTAAAAGAGAACCTTTGCACTGGGATCCAACTGGCTGGCACAACAAGCGGATTTCCAGCGACTGGCTCTATAACCGGAGTCACTTGATCGGCTACCAGCTGACTGGACAGAATAATAACCCGAAGAACCTAATCACTGGTACGGAAGAAATGAACGTATCAGGGATGCTGCCATACGAAAATGAAGTAGCTGACTATTTGAAGGAATCTTCAAATAACTACGTCCGCTACCGGGTTAAGCCGATCTTTAAAGGAGATGAACTTCTGGCCCGTGGCGTTCAAATGGAGGCCAAGTCTGTTGGCAGCAATGCGGTTTCCTTTAACGTCTATGTCTTTAACGTCCAGCCCGGCGTTGTTTTGAACTACAGCGATGGTACCAGCCGGGTACAGAATTAAATAGCATTAGAAAAAAAGTTCTCTGAAACTGTTAGACTTCACTTCTAACAGAGCGGAGAACTTTTATCTTTTATGGGCTTTAATACATTACGTTAAGTGAAAGTGTATTGAGTAGCACAATTCCTACGGTGAAAAATATAATGGAAACTATCGAAAGCAATATGCAAAATTTGAAATCAATCTGAATATTCCCCATCAGCAAACAGTTTCTTAATGCCGATAAACAGCATCAAAATTATCAAGTAGATGACGATTAGGTACACGCCACCAACTATGAAAGCATATCCTAGAGAAGCGCTAGACAGATTCTTTAAGTCGCTAAACAGATTCCCAAGAATCTCGACGGAGCCCATCATGGCGAAGGACATTGCTGTAAAGATTCCTAAGATCCAGACAAACTCAGAGTAGATGCTCTTTATTTTCTTTTGTGCCTTCTTGGAGTTCTTGACAGCCTTCTCAGCCGCCTCGTTTGTGCTCTGGGCAGTGCTATTGGCTTACTTAGGTCTGGCGGCCTGTCTGCTTTTTTCCAGCAAGCTGCGGGAATATGGACCGCTGATTTGGACGCTTAGTTCCGGAATTATTTTTACGACCTTGGGCTGCGAGTGGCTTTACGCGATTCACGAAGAATATGGCTACCTGGCTCTGCGGAACATCTGCTTTCAAGTTTTGTCTCTGATCCTGCTCTTGACATATGTCAAGGATGAAAGCGATCTATTGCTGTATGCTTGGACTAGGGTGGCGGGCAGCGCGGGGGCCAACTTGATCAACTTTCTGAGGTTACGTAAGTACTGCACCTGGTCTTTGACCTGGCGCTTTTCTTGGCAACAGCACCTCCTGCCCATCCTCGTCTTATTCGCCAACTCTCTGGTCGACCTGCTTTACGTAAGCGCGGATGTCGCCCAGCTGGGAGTGATGACCAGCGACTATTATGTAGGCCTTTACTCGGTGGCCAGCAAGGTTACGGCCCTGCTTAAGCAATTGTTAGGTGCTGTGATCGTCGTGACCGTGCCGCGTCTGGCCTGCTTATATGGGCAAAAGGACGGAGAATTTTTTCAAAAATTGGCCCGGCAAATCGCGGATTTAGATTTCGCGCCGGCTGCAGGGGCGGCGCTGGCAACCTTGCTTGCCGACCTGGTGACTTGTCTGGCTTGTTACTTTTTGGCGAAAAAGTCGGCCCGCCTCTTGCCCAGCGGGAAAAAGCTGGCCAGCAGTTTGCTGGGCTGTCTTTATGTTTACTTGGTTTGCCAAGCTGCTTTAGCTAAGGGCCTAGGGCCTGGAGCGATGGTCTTTTGGGCAGCCCTCTGGGCCATCCCTGGCTACTTTGTGATTTTATATCTGCTTGGCAACCGGGTCTTGCTGGAATTTAAGCGTGGAAGTAGACGGGAGTAGGAATTAAGCCACTTGACCGGACAAGTTCTGAAAACCGTCCGTTGAAAAGATGGCGCTTACAATATATAATGTGGTTAAACAAGTTGGAAGAAGCAAGGAGGATTTTCCGATGAAAAAGATCATTAATGACCCAAGCAATGTTGTTGAAGAAATGGTAACTGGCCTAGCCGGAATGTACCCGCAATACGTTGAACGGATCCCAGCTACGACCGCTTTAGTCCGCAGTGATAAGGAGTCAATGACCGGCAAGGTTGGTCTGGTCAGCGGCGGTGGCAGCGGCCATGAACCAGCCCACGCTGGTTATGTTGGTGAAGGGATGCTGACTGCGGCTGTTTGCGGGCAAGTCTTTACTTCCCCGACTCCAGACCAGATCTACGAAGCCATTAAGGCAGCCGACCAAGGCAAGGGCGTCTTCTTGATCGTCAAGAACTATTCTGGTGACGTGATGAACTTTGACATGGCCAAGGATTTGGCAGCTATGGACGACATTGAAGTCCGCTCTATCGTGGTTGACGACGACATCGCCGTGGAAAACAGCCTTTACACTCAAGGCCGGCGCGGGGTGGCCGGGACCGTCTTTATGCACAAGATCTTAGGTGCGGCTGCTGACCAAGGTGCCAGCTTGGATGAGATTGAAGAATTAGCCAAGGCAGTATTACCACACATCAACACGATTGGTGTTGCCCTGTCAGCAGCTACGGTGCCAGAAGTTGGCAAGCCGGGCTTCGTTTTAGCTGATGACGAAATTGAATACGGGGTCGGGATTCACAGCGAACCAGGCTACCGCAGAGAAAAGATCAAGCCATCTAAGGACCTGGCCCAGGAACTGCTCAGCAAGATCGATGAAAGCTTGAAGCTGTCTGCTGACAAGAAGTACGCCATCTTGGTCAATGGGATGGGGGCAACGCCTTTGATGGAACAATACATCTTTAGCAAGGATGTCCTGGACTGGCTGGGTGCTAAAGGCATTAAGCCTGTCTTCACTAAGGCCGGCAACTACATGACTTCCATCGACATGGCTGGTATTTCCTTGACTGTGATGGAAATCGCGGATGACAAGTGGCTGGACTACTTGAACTACCCAGTTAAGACGATTGCTTGGTAAGGGGGAGCAAAAAATGGAACTGACGACTGAACTTTTAGACAAGTGGATGGCAATTTTTGCGGAAAAAATCGAAGCCAACAAGGCTTACTTAAGTGACCTGGACACCCCGATTGGCGATGGAGACCACGGCAATAACATGGCCAGAGGGATGGCCGCGGTTGAAGAAGCCTTGCAGACTAAAAAGCCAGCTGATTTGACCTCAGCTTTAAAGCTGGTGGCGATGTCTCTGATCAGCAGGGTCGGCGGGGCTTCAGGTCCACTCTACGGGACAGCCTTCTTGGAAATGGCCAAGTTGAGCAATAGTGAAACTGACCTGGCTAGATTGACTGAAGCAGCCCTTTTCGGGATCAAGAAGCGGGGCGGCGCTGAACCTGGCGATAAAACCATGGTTGATGTCTGGTCAGCGGTCGTACCGGCTTTAGCTAAAGGCAACTTAACTAACGACCTCATTCAAGAGGCAGTTGAAAGCACCAAGCCGATGCAAGCCAAGAAGGGTCGGGCATCTTACTTAGGTGAGCGGTCAATTGGCCACCTTGACCCAGGTTCCGTTTCAAGCGGCTACCTTTTCACGGCTTTGCTGGAAGCGGAGGCATAAGATGACTTACGGTATTTTGATCGTGTCCCATGTGCCGGAAATCGCGGCTGGTTTACCAAAACTGCTTAAGCAGGTAGCGGCTGACGTGCCGATTACCTTTGCTGGTGGTACTGATGACGGCGATATTGGGACCAGTATGGAAAAGATTGGGCAGGCAATTGAAGAAAATGCTGCTGACGAGCTGCTGGCTTTTTACGACCTGGGCAGTGCTAGAATGAATCTGGACATGGCTGGGGAGTTTGCCGAGAAAAAGGTCCGCGTTTATGACGTAGCCTTGATCGAAGGTTCTTATGTGGCGGCTTCGCTCTTGCAGGCTGGTGTTGGCTTGGCTGAACTTGAAAGCCAGCTGGCGCCTTTAAAGATTAAAGGAGATGACTAACATGAATGGATTTTTAGGAGAGTTCTTAGGAACGATGATTTTGATCGTGCTGGGTGTCGGCTGCGGGGCCGGGATCAGCTTGAATAAGGCTTATGCCAAGGGGCAGGGCTGGCTGTTTGTCACCCTGGCCTGGGGAATGGCGGTAACCTTCGGCGTTTACGTGGCTGGCCAATTCGGCGCACAAGGTCACCTCAACCCAGCGGTAACTATTGGCTTCGCGGCCTTCGGCTTCTTCCCATGGAGCCAGGTAATGCCGTACTTGCTGGGGCAATTCCTGGGCGCCTTTGTCGGGGCAGCTCTGGTAATCCTGCACTACTACCCGCACTTTAAGGCGACTAAGGCTGACGAAGGCAACAGCGTGGGGATTTTCGCGACTGGCCCAGCCATTAACAACCCTGTTTTCAACTTCTTGAGTGAAACGATTGCGACTTTTGTCTTCATCTTCACCTTGCTCAACCTGGGCAACTTCACCCAAGGCTTAAAGCCATTAATTGTTGGTTTCTTAATCATGGTTGTTGGTCAAGCTTTGGGTCCAACGACTGGCTTTGCCTTGAACCCAGCCCGGGACTTCTCACCACGTCTGGCCTATGCGATTTTGCCGGTGCCAAACAAGGGCGGGGCTAACTGGGCTTATGCCTGGGTTCCTGTCTTAGGCCCAATCGCCGGTGGTCTTTTAGCTAGCGGCTTGCAGGCATTGTTGAAATAGAGAGTTAGCCAATGTCAGAATGTTTAAAGCTGCACATCTCGCAAGTTTTTAAAGATGAGGTGGCCAAAAACGGCTTTAACCATGTCAGTGTTGCCAAGATCATGAAGCAAAGCGGGATTAGGCGGCAGACTTTTTACGAGAACTTTAAGGACAAGTTTGACCTTTTGGACTATACGATCAAGTCGATGATGGAAAACGATATCGAGAGCAATATCGACTACCTGGACTGGGAAGGTATCATCTTTTTGGTCTTTTACGGGATCGAACTGAATAAAAGGTTCTATAAGAGCGTCTATGAAAGCCAGACAGAGGTTGATGTGGTCGGGGAAATTTCCAGCCATATTGCCGTCTTGCTCAAGCAGATCATTGAAGAAGAAGGGGCGGATTTTGATCAACAGGCCAAGGACTTTGTGGAAACTTTTTGCCTGGGTCTGACTTATACAATGATTGACAATCTTTTCCGGCCACACCCGCTGGAATACGACGTTATCGCCAGCAAGGTCGACAACGCCCTCCACTTCACCTTGAATCTGTAAAATTTACCCTTGAACTCCAGCTCGAGCTCAAGGGTATTTTTGCCTGGAAAAAATCGGTTATAATCTAAGGCAGAAAGGAGCTCCCATGACCGACTACTACACATCCGGCGAATTCGCCAAGCGGGCCCACGTGTCCGTCAGAACGATCCGCTATTATGACCAGCAGAACCTCCTCAAGCCTTCAGCCAGAAGCAAGGGCGGGGCCAGACGCTACAGCGACGCTGACTTCGCCAAGCTCCAGCAGATCCTCCTGTTAAAATACCTGGGCTTTTCCTTAGGGGAAATCCGCGGCCTGACCCTGGGGGCCAGCGACCGGCGCCGCCTCCTGGATTCCCTCCAGATCCAGCGCCGGCTGGTGGAAGAGCGGATTGAAGAAATGACCGCTGTTGAAGCCGCCATCGACTCAACCACCCAAACCCTGGAAGCTGGCAAGCCTGTTGACTGGAGCCGGATGCTGGAACTGCTCCACCGGTCAACCATGACCCAGAGCCTCAAGACCCAGTACCAGAACGCCACCAACATCTCTGCCCGGATCCGCCTGCACCGGGACTACTCCATGAACAAGGAGGGCTGGTTTCCCTGGCTTTTCCGCCAGCTGGACTTGACTCCTGGCTTAAAAATCTTAGAGATTGGCTGTGGGAATGGCGAACTCTGGGCCACGAGCCACGACCGTCTGCCGGAGGACTGCCAGGTCATCTTGACCGACATTTCAGAAGGGATGCTGGCCGATGCCAAAAAGGAAATCGGCGAAGACAGTCGCTTTTCCTATGACCGTTGCGACGCTGCCCACTTGCCCTTTGCTGACGAAGAGTTTGACCTGGTCGTCGCCAACCACATGCTTTTTTACTGCGATGACATCCCCCAGGTCCTTAAAGAAGTCCGCCGGGTTTTGAAAAAAGGCGGCCGCTTCTGCGCGTCAACTTACAGCAAGCGCCACATGCACGAAATCACTGACCTGGTCCAGGAGTTCAACTCCCAAATCGTCCTCTCTTCCGTCAACCTCTATGACCGCTTTGGCCTGGACAACGGGGAAGAGATCCTGGCTCCGTTTTTTGCCCAAGTGACCTGCCAGCGCTACGAGGACGCTATCGAATTAGGTGAAGCAGAACCAGTTATTTCTTATATCTTGTCCTGCCACGGCAACCAAAACGCCCTTCTCTTGGACCGCTACCAGGAATTCAAGCAATTCGTTGAAGACGAGGTCGCCGGGGGCTTCCACATTACTAAAGACGCTGGGACCTTTATCTGCCGCAAATAGCTGCCAGTTTTTTAAAAACGGCAGTTATTTTATTTTCCCTATTGAAGCTTACGTTACGTCATGTTCTATACTTTGAGTCAGCAAGAAAAATTGATTTGACTAGCTGAACTTGGAGGTTCATTACATGAAAATTATCGTTACCGGCGGTGCCGGCTTTATCGGTTCCAACTTTGTCTTCTACATGATGAAGAAGCACCCAGACTACAAGATCATCTGCCTGGACAAGCTGACTTACGCGGGCAACCTGTCAACCCTGAAGGATGTCATGGATAAGCCAAACTTCCGCTTCGTCAAGCTGGACATCTGCGACCGCGAAGGCGTCTACAAGCTTTTTGAAGAAGAACACCCGGACGTTGTTGTTAACTTCGCCGCAGAAAGCCACGTTGACCGGTCAATCGAAAACCCGGAAATCTTCCTGCAAACCAACATCATCGGTACTTCCGTTTTGATGGACGCCTGCCGCAAGTACGGGATCAAGCGTTACCACCAAGTATCAACTGACGAAGTTTACGGCGACCTGCCGCTGGACCGGCCAGACCTCTTCTTCCACGAAGACACGCCGCTACACACTTCCAGCCCATACTCATCATCAAAGGCCAGCGCTGACCTTTTGGTCGGGGCTTACGGCAGAACTTACGGCCTGCCTGTAACTATTTCCCGTTGCTCAAACAACTACGGCCCTTACCAATTCCCGGAAAAGCTGATCCCATTGATGATCCAAAGAGCGTTGGACGACAAGCCTTTGCCAGTTTACGGTGAAGGTCAAAACGTCCGCGACTGGCTTTACGTTGAAGACCACTGCAAGGCCATCGACCTCATTTTGGAAAAGGGGACAGTTGGCGAAGTCTACAACATCGGTGGCCACAACGAAATGCACAACATCGACATCGTTAAGCTGATCTGTGACTACCTGGACAAGCCTTACTCCTTGATCGAACACGTTACTGACCGTAAGGGCCACGACCAACGCTACGCCATCGACCCAACTAAGATCCATGAAGAACTGGGCTGGCTGCCAGAAACCATGTTCAAGGACGGGATCAAGAAGACCATCCAATGGTACCTGGACAACAAGGAATGGTGGGAAAACATCATCTCTGGCGACTACCAAAACTACTACCAAGAAATGTACGGCAAGAAGCAAGTTTTAGACGAAAAGTAAGGAAGCAGGAGAAAAAATGAAGGGAATTATTTTGGCTGGTGGGTCAGGCACCCGTTTGTACCCTCTGACTCTGGTTACCAGCAAGCAACTTATGCCGGTTTATGACAAGCCAATGATTTACTACCCGCTGTCAACTTTGATGCTGGCCGGGATTAAGGATATCTTGGTCATCTCTACGCCAGCTGACACTCCGCGCTTTAAGGAGCTTTTAGGCGACGGGTCACAATTCGGCGTCAAGCTCTCTTACAAGGTTCAGCCAAGTCCAGACGGTCTGGCTCAAGCCTTTACTTTGGGCGAAGACTTCATCAACGGTGAACCTTGCGCCATGGTTTTGGGCGACAACATCTTCTACGGCAACGGCTTTACTGACATGCTGGAAAACGCCGCCAAGGACGCGGAAGCTGGCCGGGCAACGGTTTTTGGCTACTACGTCAACGATCCGGAACGCTTCGGGGTTGTGGAATTTGACAAGGATGGCCACGCTATCTCTATCGAAGAAAAGCCAGCTCAGCCAAAGAGCAACTACGCCGTAACTGGCTTGTACTTCTACCCAGCTGGCGTGAGCGAAAGAGCTGCCCAGGTTAAGCCAAGTGCCCGCGGAGAAGTGGAAATCACTTCTTTGAACGAGATGTACTTGAACGACAACACCCTGGACGTTCAGCTTTTGGGACGGGGCTACGCCTGGCTGGATACCGGGACGATGCAGAGCCTGGTTGACGCCTCCAACTTTGTTAAGATGGTAGAAGAACGGACTGGGGTAAGCATCTCAGCCCCAGAAGAAATTGCCTACGTGCACGGCTGGATTGACGAAGACAAGTTGATGGAAGCTGCCAAGCACTACGGCAAGAGCCCTTACGGCCAACACCTCAAGGCAGTGGCTGAAGGCAAGCTGAAGTATTAATTTTTTAGAAAGAAGAGTCAGAAAAAATGGGTCAAATCAAAGTTGAAAAGAATGTCGGCGGTATTGAAGGTTTGGCAGTGATTACGCCAGCAGTTCACGGGGATGACCGTGGCTACTTCATGGAAACCTACAACGAAAACGACATGAAGGAAGCTGGTTTTGACATCAACTTCGTCCAAGACAACCAATCAAGCTCAACCAAGGGCGTTTTGCGGGGCCTGCACTTCCAAAAGCACTTCCCGCAATGCAAGCTGGTCCGGGCCGTGCGCGGGGATGTCTTCGACGTTGCCGTTGACCTGAGAAGCGACTCCAAGACCTACGGCAAGTGGTACGGGGTGGAACTGACCGCTGAAAACAAGAAGCAGTTCTTGATTCCAGAAGGTTTCGCCCACGGCTTCCTGGTTTTGAGCGACGTGGCTGAATTCTGCTACAAGGTTAACGACTTCTGGCACCCAAACGATGAAGGCGGCATGGCTTGGAACGACCCTGAAATCGGGATTGAATGGCCGCAATTGGTTGGCGAATACCCGGGCTCAGCTGATGCTAGCGGCTACGCTTTGGAAGACGGTACTAAGCTGACTTTGTCCGACAGGGACCAAAAGTGGCTGGGCATCAAGGACACTTTCAAGTTTTAATTAGGAGGAAAAAATGAAGGTTTTCGTAACTGGCGTCAATGGTCAACTGGGCCACGACGTGATGAACGAACTGGCTAAGCGCGGCTACGAAGGCGTTGGCAGCGACTTGGCTCCGGAATACAGCGGGATCGCTGACGGCTCAGCCGTTACTACTGCTCCTTACGTTTCTTTGGACATTACTAACGCGGAAAGCGTAAAGCAGGCCATCACTGAAGTTAACCCTGACGTGATCGTTCACTGCGCTGCCTGGACTGCGGTTGACCTGGCTGAAGACGACGACAAGGTTGCGGCTGTCCGCAAGGTTAACACCAATGGTACTCAAAACATCGCCAACGTAGCCAAGGAATTAGACGTGCCAATGGTTTACATCTCCACTGACTACGTCTTCGATGGCCAGGGCACTACTCCATGGGGCCCGGACTTCAAGGGCTACAAGCCAATGAACGTTTACGGGGAAACCAAGCTGGGCGGGGAACTTGCCGTATCTGAAACTTTGGACAAGTACTTCATCGTCCGGATCGCCTGGGTCTTCGGCTTGAACGGGAAGAACTTCATCAAGACCATGCTTAACGTGGGTAAGACTCATGATGAAGTCAAGGTGGTCAGCGACCAAATCGGTACGCCAACTTACACTTTGGACTTGGCCCGGCTTTTGGTCGACATGATCGAAACTGACAAGTACGGCTACTACCACGCAACTAACGCGGAATTGCCAGAAACTGCCAGCGGCTATGATGAAAACGGCACGAAGACCGGCTACATCAGCTGGTACGATTTCACCAAGGAAATCTACCGCCAGGCCGGCTACAAGACCAAGGTAACTCCGGTTACCACGGAAGAATACGGCCTCTCCAAGGCTGTACGGCCATTCAACTCACGTTTGGACAAGAGTAAGCTGGAAAAGAACGGCTTCAAGCCGCTGCCAACTTGGCCAGACGCCGTGCACCGCTACTTGGAAGCCTTGAAGGCTGACGGCTTCTTTGACTAAGCAATTTTTAAGAGCACTGGATGTGAAATCCGGTGCTTTTTTGCTTGTTTTTAGGCATATCCGCCTATTCATGGTAATCATCCAAGCGGCACTAAAATAGAGCAAGTCATAGGACTAAACAGGCAAAATATGATATTATGAGTAATAAGGTAGATAGCGCCGAGCGCACCATGCGCTAAGTATGATGCTGCTAAAAGATATAAACGCCCTCTTGGAATATGCTCTCAATTTCCAAGGGGGTTTTCGTTTGCCCATAAATCGGCCAAAAACTTTTGTGGCAAGATCTTCTTCTAGAAAGGCGCTAGCGGTGGCTAGTTTACAAAAAGTTTGCTGTGTAAGAATGCTGTAGTGACGGGGGTTCTCTACCGAATGCATGTTCCAAAAAATCTGCTTTGGATGAGGTAGAATAGGCTCAAACAGTACAAGAGAAATAATTTTAAGGAGGCAGAAAATGACCGAATCTATCAAAACGCCAACAGTTGCTGAAACCATCAATGACGAATACCTGTAGCCGTTAGGCCTTAGCGCTGCTGACTTGGCGCAAGCCATCCATGTGCCGGCTGCAAGAATCAAGGATATCTTGCACGGCAGCCAGGAAATCACTGCTGACATTTCACTCAGATTAGCCAAATCCTTTGGCGTATCGGATTCTTACTTCTTTAATCTGCAAAGTGACATTGACTTGCGGGATGCCAAGAAGCATCTTAGCCGTGACTTGTCAGCAATTAAGCCTTTTACAGAGGTACAGGCCAAAAATAAGTAATCTCTTAACTAATTTCTTGATCCAGATCAAGGCCTCGCGCATCTATTCAAGCTACAATAGCCTTATCTAAATAGATGAGGTGACCAAGATGAACGAAAAAGTAGATTTGAAAGACCGGCTGACGCCAATGCAGTACGCCGTGACCCAAAACGCGGCAACTGAACCGCCTTATACAGGTGAGTACGACAACTTCTTCGAAAAAGGGATCTATGTCGACGTGGTCAGTGGGGAAGCCCTCTTTTCCTCTTTGGACAAGTACGATTCCGGTTGCGGCTGGCCAGCCTTCACCAAGCCTCTGGTTAAGCTGACCCAGCGCCGGGACCAGTCCTTTGGCATGGAAAGAACCGAAGTCCGCAGCCGCCAGGCTGACTCCCACCTGGGCCACGTCTTCACCGACGGTCCTTTGGACAAGGGCGGCCTGCGCTACTGCATCAACTCTGCTGCCCTCAAGTTCATCCCTTACGACCAGCTGGAAGAAGCAGGTTACGGCGAATACCGGCAGCTTTTCGAATAAACGAAAAAACTGACGACTTCCTTGCTTTGGAAATCGCCAGTTTTCTTGTTTTCTAACCTAAAATTGCCTTGTCGCTGGCGAATTCCTCGCCAGATACGACTTCAAACTGGTGGAGCAATTTCTCCACTGTCAGTTTCTTCTTTTCTTCACCCTTGATGTCTAAAACGACCTTGCCGTCGTTCATCATAATCAAGCGGTTGCCGTGGGCAATGGCATCCCTCATGTTGTGAGTCACCATAATCGTGGTCAGCTTGCCTTCTGCGACGATCCGGTCGGTCGCCTTCAAGACCTTCTCCGCCGTCTTCGGGTCCAGTGCCGCCGTGTGTTCATCCAAGAGAAGAACTTTCGGCTTGACCAGAGTTGCCATCAGCAAGGTCAAAGCCTGTCTCTGCCCGCCGGACAGAAGACCTACTTTAGCGGTCAGCCGGTCTTCCAGACCCAGGTTGAGTACCTTCAGCTTTTCCTTGTATTCAGCGCAGAACCTCATCTAGCACTTCTTTAGTGTAGCGACGTTGATTGGAGGCAGTTCTAAGCGGCGTAATCAGTCCTTCAGCTTCCCAATTGCGGAGAGTTGACTTGGCAACGTTAAGATACTCAGCTGCTTTTGATATGGACATGTATTCGCTCATCGTTTCTTCCTTCCAATCTTTTGATACCGGCGTTATATAAAGAATTGGTAAGAAACGTTGCTGTTTAGCATTGGATAAAATGGATAATTTTTAGCAGTCACATCCTTTTCCGGGATGCTGGTTTCCGTAGTCGCCGCGCTGGTTTTTGCTGGTTCAGTAGCCTGCTTGTTACAGCGGCTCGCTTTTGCTCATCAGCAGGAGGGGCCGTTCCTTCTGTAGTAGATTTGCTATTAGTCTTCTCTGCAGGTGCAGTTTCTGTAGTAGATTCGCTGCTAGTGCTTTCTTCAACTGTAGTACTAGAGCTTGTATCTGCCGAGCTGCTGTCACTTGCATTGCCTTGCTGCACAACAGTTTCAGTGGCCGTATCGTCAGCCGCGTGTACCAGCTGCCCACTACCTACAAAAAAGCTGGTGTATAAAGCGACTGCTACCAGGCCAATCGATAATTTTCGAAATCCAAACTTTTCTTTCCCGTTTAATTTGCTATTGAAATTGGGATCGTGTTTGTGGCTCACAATTATCATTCCTCTATATTTTTATCTTAAAGAGAAATACATTATGGCAAAAAATTAGATATACCGATCAAACAACGATATACAGTTCTGTAAATTACACTCAATTGGGTATAAGAAGAGGACTCCCTCTACTTGTAATCAAAACGAACAATATTAAAGTAAGTACTTATAAATAATTTTAGCAAAAAATATCATTAATGACTGATCAAATACAAAAAATAACGAATATTAGCAAAAATACCTTGCAAACATGAGACTTTTGTCTAAATCTTGCAAGGCATTTTCACATTTTATTAAATTCTAAAGGCCAGACTTTCGTATGGCCGCAGGCTCAATTCACCTGGCAGGCAGCTGAGCTCTCTTTTGTAGTTGTCCAAAAGAATCTGGCCGCATTCCTGCAGGTCGCTTGGTACGGAGATCACGGCTTCTTTTCCATAGAAGTTGTTGAAGACAACCAACTTTTCCCCGTCCAGCTCTCTGACATAGGCAAAAACTTGCTGGTCATCCGGCAGGATTTCCCGGAAGCCGCCGGCAGAAATTACTGCTTCCTGTTTTCTTAAAGCAATCAGCTTCTGGTAGAAGGAGAAAATTTCTCCCTCAGCCAGTTCTTTTTTGACATTGATTTCGTCTTGGTGAGTTGGCAGAAGCCACGGCTTAACCTGGCTGAAGCCGGCGTACTTGCTATCATCCCAGTGCATTGGCACCCGGGAGTTGTCTCGGGACTTGGCCTTGATGATTGCAAAAGCCTCATCCTCGCTCATTCCCTTGTCCAGCAATTCCTGGTAGGCGTTCTTGCATTCCACGTCCACGTATTCGTCCATTGACTGGTAGTCTGGGTTGACCATCCCCAGTTCTTCTCCCTGGTAGATGAATGGCGTTCCCCGCAAAAAGTGGATCGTGGCCGCCAACATTTCCGCTGACTTTTCTCGGTAGTGGACCGGATCGCCGAAGCGGTTTAAGGCCCAAGGCTGGTCGTGGTTGTTCCAGAAGACAGCGTTCCAGCCGCCGCCTTCGGTCATCCCTGTCTGCCAGGAACTGAGCAGGCCCTTCAGCTTCATGAAGTCAAACGGCGTCTTAGTCCACTTTTTCCCGTCCTTGTAGTCGACCTTCAAGTGGTGGAAGGTGAAGACCATGGACAGCTCCTTTTCCTTAGGGTTGGTGTAGCGGACGCTGTTGGGGATAGTCGTTGAAGACATTTCCCCAACCGTGATAGAGTCCTCGTCTTGGCCAAAAGTCGTCCGGTTCAGTTCCTTTAAGTAGTCGTGAACCACTGGCGTATCGGTGTAGAGAGTTTTTTCTTCGGTTGGGTCAGTGGAGTCGACCAGATCCTCGCTCTTGCCAATCACGTTGATGACATCGAAGCGGAAGCCCCGGACCCCCTTGCCCCGCCAGAAGTTGACCACGTCTTCCAGTTCCTTTCTGACTTCCGGATTGTGCCAGTCCAGATCAGCCTGGGTCGGGTCATAGAGGTGGAGGTAGTAAAGGTCAGTGTCACCAAATTTGGACCAGGCCGGGCCGCCGAACTTGGACTGCCAGTTGTTTGGCAGGCTGCCGTCAGGCTTGCCGGGCCGCAGGTAGAAGAACTTCCGGTATTTTTCATCCCCGGCTAAAGCCTTCTTGAACCATTCATGTTCAGTTGAGCAGTGGTTCAAAACCATGTCCAGCATCACGCCCACGCCGATGTCCGCTAATTTGGCCTGCAACTCTTCAAAGTCAGCCATCGTGCCAAAAAGGGGATCGATCTCCCTGTAGTTGGCGATATCATAGCCGTTGTCGTTTTGCGGGGAAACATAGAAGGGGTTGAACCAGATCATGTCTACGTTCAGCTTCCTGATATAGTCGATCTTCTCGATAATGCCCCGGAGGTCCCCGATCCCGTCGCCGTTAGCGTCGTAGAAGGACTTTGGGTAGATCTGGTAGATGACTTTTTGACCTAGATTTTGCATGTTTTTTCTCCTATATTTTGCTGCGGCGAGCAAAGTCAATAAATCTGAAACGGTTGGGATTGTGGTAAGAGGCGGTCAGCTGGAAGAGGGAGGTGTCCTCTAAGTAGACCATGCTTTTCACTAAAACGGCTTTCCGGTCGGGGTCCAATTCCAGCATCTTGGCTAATTCCTCGCTCACGGTCTGCACGCTGACGTCTTTAACCGCGTAGGAAATCTTGAGGCCCAGGTCGTTTTCAAAGTAGTCATATAAGGAATGTTCCGCCACAGACGGGCTGATTTCCTTGACGTACTTGGTGGAGATGTAGTCTACGTCTAAAACGTCCGGCTCACCGTCAATGATTCTGAGCCGCTTGACCTTGATAAAAGGCTCCGTGTTGTCGCAGCTGAAGTCGTCGGGAACTTTCTTGACTTCCTTGATTTCCAAAAGCTTGGTCTCCGCTTTTAGTCCCAGGGACTGGTTCAGTTCGTTAAAAGTCGTGATCCTGGAAATTGGAAAGCTCAAGCGGGAAAAGTCGAGGACGATCGAGCCTTTGCCTTTGATCTTCTGAATTAATCCCAGGCTGGTTAAGTCTTCCAAGGACTTTCTGACCGTGTTCCGGGATGCCCCGTAGAGATTGGCCAGTTCGTTTTCGCTGGGCAAAAAGCTCTTGGGCGGGTAGATCCCGTGCCGGATCTTGCCGGCCAGGTCTTGGGTAATCATGTCTTGCTTGGCAGTCATTTTTTGCCTCCAAATTCTTTTCTGCCTCCATTATAGCCGGGCGGAGGTGGCTTTTCAACATGTATGGACAAGATAATCTGAAGATAGAAACCGGAAACAATAGCGGTAATAAAATAATTTACAAAAAGTGTTGACAACTTGTATGCACAAGTATAAGATAGAGACAGTTAAGAGAAAGCGGTTACCAGCCGCTAAGATTTTTGGAGAATGAATATGGCAAAGAAAGATTACAGCGGCCTGGCGAAGACGATCATCGCCAACGTCGGCGGCAAGGAGAACATCAACAGCTTGATTCACTGCATCACGCGCCTGCGTTTCTACCTTAAGGATGAAAGCAAGGCCAACGATGAAGTTTTAAAGGAAACTGACGGCGTTATCGACGTAATGCACGCTTCCGGCCAGTACCAAGTGGTCATCGGCAACGCGGTTACCCAGGTCTACGACGCCGTGATGGCGGAACTGGGCGGCCTGCCAGAAGGCGGCGAAGCAGCCGAAACTAAGGAAGATGATGGCAAGAACCCGGTTTCCAAAGCTTTTGGCAACTTGATCGGCTTCATTACTGGCTCCATGAGCCCGGTGGTCGGCGTTATTGCTGCTTCCGGTATCATCAAGGGGATCCTGGCCCTCTTGACTTTGCCGCAATTAGGGGCCCTTTTGAACGTGAAGAGCACGGCTTATATCACGGTCAGCGCTATGGCGGACTCAGCCTTTTACTTCCTGCCAATTTTGGTTGGCTTCGCCGCTGCTAAAAAGCTGAACGGTGATCCAATCGTGGCCGCGGTAATCGGCGGGGTCCTAACTTACCCGCAGCTGGTTACTTGGGGCGGGCAGTACAAGACCATGTTCAGTCTGGGGGGGTTCAACTTCCAGTTCTTGAACTACACCTACTCAATCTTCCCGATGATCCTGGCCGCCTGGCTGGCTAAGAAACTGGAAGACTGGCTGAGAGACCACCTGCCGGATTACCTGCAGATGATCTTCACGCCGATGATTACCATCTTGCTGGTTTCAGCAGTTACCTTGATGATTACCGGTCCGGTGATCCAGGGCGTGGCCAACGGGATTGCGGACTTGATCAACTGGGTTGTTTCAGCTTCTGGTTGGATCGGGGGTCTGTTGATCGGTGCCTTCTACCAAGTTCTGGTTATCTTCGGTTTGCACTGGGGCGTTGTGCCGCTGGTTGCCCAGCAGATTGCCCAAAGCGGGCAGAGTTCATTGAACGCGATTATTTCTGTGACTATGGTTTCCCAAGGGGCGGCAGTTTTGGCTGTAGCCTTGAAGACTAAGAAGAAGGGGACCAAGACTTTGGGGATCTCCGCAGCTGTTTCAGCCTTCTGCGGGGTTACGGAACCAGCGATCTACGGGATCAACCTGCGCTTTAAGAGGGTCTTTATCTCCGGTTTGATCGGGTCAGCAGTCGGCGGTTTGATCACTGGCTTGATGCACGGGACCATGTACGGCTTTACTGGTTCTTTGATCGGTTTCTCATCCTTCTTCAACCCGAAGAATCCAAGTGACTTGACTAGCTTCTACGCCTTCCTTCTGTCCAGCGCGGCAGCTCTGGTAATTTCCTTCATCGTGGCCTGGGTTTGGGGCTACAATGACGAAATGGTTGCCGGCAAGAAGGTTGAAAAGAAGCAACGGCCAGGCAGTGAAGCTAAGCAAAAGAGCGAAACTTTGATTGCTCCGGTAGCTGGCAAGGTGATTGCCTTGTCAAGCGTCAACGACCCAGTTTTTTCAACTGGTGCCATGGGGGAAGGCTTCGCGGTAGTGCCCACTGAGGGCGTGGTTAAGGCCCCGGTTGACGGTGAAGTAGCAGCCTTGTTTGAAACTGGCCACGCGATTGGCCTGAAGACTACGGCCGGCGCGGAAGTGCTGATCCACATCGGGATCGACACGGTTATGCTTAAGGGCAAGGGCTTTAACGTCAAAGTTGCGCAAGGTGACTTGGTTAAGGCCGGGCAAACTCTGATCGAGTTTGACCTGGACGGCATTAAGGAAGCCGGCTACGACCCAACGGTCATGACGGTAGTTACTGACAAACATGACGTGGACATTAAGTTGCCAAGCGTTGAATAATTTATAGACAAAAAAGGCGTCATCCCATGATTTGGGGATGGCGCATTTTGCGCTTATTTAGCTTTCTTCTTCGCTGCAGATAGCGATGACCCGCATCTTGTAGCCAAAGGTGTGGTCTTCGGTAACCTTTTCGCCAGTGTGGTCGGTGATGACCGCGTCGATGTGGCCGCCTTCAGCAACGAACTTGTCGATTTGTTCCTTGACTTGGGCAAAAGTTCCTTCAAATTGCTTGGTAAATTGCATAGTCTTTCCTCCTCTCCCAAAGTTAATTTAATTTTAACTCTAAAAAAACAAGAATAGTCTGATAATTGAAAATTAATCTGAAAAATCGTCGCTTGGCCAGTTTTTGCTTAAAAGGGTTCGGTATAGAAACTTGTGTAAATGATTGAGAGACTTAGGAAGCCTTCCGTGATAGCTCTCCATTAACCGCAGGGAGAAGCATTCATCATCTGGATACTCATACCCTTTACGTCTCTCGGTCTTGATCTTATTGTTAATACCCTCAAATTTGCCAGTTGATATCCCGTATTTGGCAAACGTGTAGATCCCTCTCAAATGGCGGTATAAGAGACGTGCAAACCAAATAAAGTGACTATTTTTAGTTGCCTTACAGATATCTATGATCTCTTCAAGTCTGACGCACATTTCCACTTCGTCATGTGAGTTATATGCCTGATCTAGCAGGTCTTTGATGAAGTCTATTGTGAAGAAGAGCTTGTTTTCTTCCAATAGCTCGTCATACCAGTCTTCATTACCACCATGAGCCTTTATTTCCGGTGTATTGAATATTTGGAACTGTATAATTTTATGTGGGGCTGGGCGCAAGAGTGAAAGCGGCAGTAAAATAGCAAGAATAAGGCTTTTAACAGTCCTGTTGCTGAGCAGCAGGGCTGTTTCTTGTTTATACTTCTTGTTTATACTTTTTTATTAAAAATATAACTTTTGCTTTTTTGTGTAGACATATAGAAATCGATCATATAATATTCATAGGTGGAAAAAACAGGCTAAAAACTCTTTTAACTTGAAAATAAGCTGGATAATTTTGCCTTCAGTGAGGATAAAAGTTTAATTCTAATTTTCTTCATTTTTTGGCTTAACATCTTTCAATAGTTGAGTATAATTAAGGGCAAGTAATGGAAATTGTTTTGATACCGATATAGGAAAAGGAACCGTATTATGAAGAACAACCGTTTAATGAAAAACCTTGGTAAAGCTACTGTTGCTGCTGCTCTGCTGGCTACTGGCGTAAGCCCAGTTCTGGCCGCAACTGAAAACAAGACTGAAGTTAAGAGCAACAAGACTGCTGCTGAATCTCCATCAAAAAAGACCAGCTCGGTAAGCTCAGCAACTTCATCAAAGAAGACTAGCTCATCAGAATCATCAAAGGCTTCAAAGAGCAGTTCTTCAGCAGCTTCATCATCAAGCAAGAAGGCTGCCAAGAAGGTAGCTAAGAAGACTACTAAGAAGGAAGCTAAGAAGACTACTAAGAAGGCCGCAAAGAAGGCTGCCAAGAACACTAAGAAGTCAACTAAGAAGGCTGCAAAGAAGGCAACCAAGAACACTAAGAAGGTAGCTAAGAAGACTACCAAGAAGGCTGCTAAGACTACTAAGAAGGCTGCAAAGAAGGCTGCCAAGGACACCAAGAAGGCAGCTAAGACTACTAAGAAGTCAACTAAGAAAGCAGCTAAGGACACCAAGAAGGCAGCTAAGACTACCAAGAAGTCAACTAAGAAGGCTGCTAAGAACACCAAGAAGGCAGCCAAGACTACCAAGAAGTCAACTAAGAAGGCTGCTAAGAACACCAAGAAGGCAGCTAAGACTGCTAAGAAGGCTGCAAAGAAGGCTAGCGCAAAGTCAACTTCAGCATCTTCAACTAGCTCAGCTAAGTAATTAATTTGAGCAAAAATAAAGGCTCTGTCATCAAGCACGATGGCAGAGCCTTTTTTTAGTCTTTATTTACTTCCGGAAAACGTACTTTTCCATGTCAGCCAAGCAGTCCGCAATTGACCGTTTAAAAGCCCGGGTGGTTGGCAAACTTCTTGGGATAGGTCACGCTTTTGCCCTCGCTGCCCGCGCCTTGAAAAAGAGGGCTGTCGTCCTGGCCCAGAATCTGCAGGTTAGGGATTTTTAACTTCTTTTCTTCTTCAGCCATTTTTTCTGCCTCCGTTAATTAAGGACAAAACTGATGTGAACCAAGGCGCCATAGCGCTGGTTGACAGAATACTTCATGTCGCAGAAGACGCGCAGGGTCCGGGCATCTGCCGTCAAAATCTGGCAGTCGCCCCTAAAGCGTTCTTCATCAACCGCTGACTCAACAAAGTCCGTAAACTCCTCCTTGACCCTGGCCTGGTCGCCCGGGGAAATCAGGTTGAGCAGGGACTGGCCGTAATAGTCGTAGAATTCTGACGACAATTCGCAGCCAAACAGCTCCAGCAGGCTCTTGTTAACGTAGATGGCTTCTTTAGTATCCATCTGCATGACCAAAAGGGGAGTCGGGTCTCCCGCCGCCAGGGCTCTTAACCCCAGGCCCAGCTGGTTGTGGTGCTTCTTCTCTGTCAAGCTGGACTTGTAGCTGGCAAAATTGTTCTTGCCGGCAATTTTCACCTCATACAAGGCCGCTTCGGCGAACTTCAAGGCCTCTTCATAGTCCTTGGCCTGGTCGCGCTCGGCTGCTTTCTGTTGTCCCTGGACGTAACTGAGCAAGCTGAGGTTGAAGACGACCAACAAAATCAAAGTAGCCGTGATAAGCAAGTAGTCGTTTTGGTTTGCTTTCCTAAGCTGTTTAAACATTGCTGAATTACGCCTTATTTGTTACTATAATATAATATCCACCTAATTATAATCCCCCTCGCTTAGACATATGTCCAAATTGTTGAAGGATAATCCTACTGTTCAGTATACTATAGCGGATAGTGTTATTACAAATTGATAAAATGTTATGCTGCTGAGAAAGCAATTAGGAAAAAATCGTTCGTCTTTTGAAAAAAGTGCATAAAAATTGTTTAAATTCACAAAAAGCCTTGTCAAATCCTATTTTACATCATACAATATGCTATGCAAGAGTAAGCGGTTGCTTTTAATAAACTCTTGAGTTTTTCACTTGGAGATAAATGCATAGCTGTTTTTTGTTTACACTTTTTAATATGGCTATTCTCTAACGGACGTTTCAATTGGGAAACGTCTTTTTTTGCGTGGGCAAAGGCTAATTTCTTAATAATTAGGCTGGGGTTAAAGAGAAAGTTGCCGGCTGAGTGCTATAATAGGTTAGATCAGTGGCGGCCGTTTTGCCGCCGCGAATAGGAATCAACAAACTAAGTGAGGTAATAATATGGCAAAAATCGGTGTTTTGGGAGCAGGTACTTGGGGCATGGCACTGGCCCGGATGCTCAGCAACTCTGGTCGTGAAGTGACCGTCTGGTCAGCCCTGCCGCAAGAAGTCGACGAACTCTCAAGAACTCGTCGCCAGAAGAACCTGCCAGGTATGGTTATTCCTGACGAAATTAAATTCACTAAGGAAATTGCGGAAGCCTGCCAAGACAAGGACATCATCCTGTTCGCCGTACCATCAGTCTTCGTCCGCTCAACTGCCAAGACTGCCGCTGCCTTTATTCCAGACGGGCAGATCATCGTTGACGTGGCTAAGGGGATCGAACCAGACACCCTCTTGACTTTGACGGAAGTCATCGCTGACGAATTGAACAAGGACGGCAAGCATGGCAATGTCCACTACGTTGCCCTGTCTGGCCCGACCCACGCGGAAGAAGTGGCCAAGGACCTGCCAACCACCATCGTTTCCGCCTGTGAAGACCGAGCTGTGGCCGAAAAGGTTCAGGATGTCTTCATGAACAAGAACATGCGGGTTTACACCAACTCTGACCGCTTGGGCGTTGAGCTCTGCGGGGCCTTGAAGAACGTAATTGCTTTGGCCAGCGGGATCTGTTCAGGCCTGGGCTACGGGGACAACATGCGGGCTGCTTTGATCATCCGCGGGATGGCGGAAATCAAGCGCCTGGGCCTTAAGATGGGCGGCAAGGAAGACTCCTTTGACGGCCTGGCCGGCATGGGGGACTTGATTGTCACCGCCACCAGCAAGGAAAGCCGGAATAACAATGCTGGTTACTTGATCGGCAAGGGCAAGAGCGCTGAAGAAGCCAAGAAGGAAGTCGGCATGGTCGTTGAAGGGATCAACGCCATTCCAGCTGCCTTGGAACTGGCCGACAAGTATGACGTGGAAATGCCAATCGTCTTCGCCGTTGACGCCGTGGTCAACCGCGGTGCTGATGCCCGGGAAACCGTTGACGCCTTGATGCTGCGGGAAAAGAAGTCAGAAATGACCAAGTAATAAAGTTAATTAAGAAGTCTGCGGAAGCAGGCTTCTTTTTATCTTTTCTCTTCTTTTCTCAAAAAAGGCAAAAACTCTCATAAACATTTCATTTTATTACAACTTATGTTATGCTTATGACAGGTGGTGACTTTGGATGGAAAAGAACATGATTGGCAAGTATTTGCGAGACCTGCGCCGGCGGCGGGGGATGAGTCAGCAGGAGCTGGCCCTGGCCTTGGGAGTAAGCAAGCAGACAATCTCTAATTGGGAGGTTGGCCGCAAGGTACCGCGGATGAAGGCTGTTGAGAAGATAGCGAATATTTTTGGCGTGTCCAGGAACAGCGTTCTGGCCGGGCTGCCGGTAGAAATGCTGGTGCAGGAAGGGCAGGAAGACCGCAGGGTGGTCGACTTGACCGACCGCGATATCCGTTTGACCTATCTGGGCCAGCAGGTGCCGCGGGAATATATTGACATCGTTGAGAAGCTGATGCGCTGCGATATTGCCGAGCGCGATGCTCAATAAGGCGGGAAGTTCCCGCCTTTTTCTTTTATCCAGGGGGGCGGAAGCCTTTTCAAAGGAAGTAGTATAATGAAAGAGTGATGTTAAAAATATAAGGGGGATAAGATGATGAAGGAGAAGAATTGGCTGACGGTCTTGGCCCTGGTGGTGGGCTTTGCCGCCATGGGAGCCAGCCTCTGGCTGAGCGCGTAAGCTGCCAAGCAGACCCAGAGAAACAGCCAGCTGGCCGGCCAGCTCTACCAGGCCAGCCGGGTCAAGAACCAGGAAGCTTCCAGCGTCAAAAAGCGCTTGGACAAATTGGCGAGCGATAATTCCAGTTTAAAGAAGAAAAATTCCCGTCTGGCCAAGGAAAACCAGGCACTTAAGCAGGCCAACCAAGACCTGCTAGCAGCCAGCGCGGCCGCGGGATTAAACGTCTGGGAGACAGAAGAAAAGAGCGGCAAGCTCCAGCTGGAGATCGATAACCAGACCGGGCAGGCAGTGAGTGACCTGCTGGTTTTGGCGGTAGCGGCTAACGGCCGGATTACTTTAAACAGCTTGCCTAGCTATTTCCCGGTTGGCGGGGCCAAGCCGCGCTATTTTTACCGGAAAAAAGTGGCGATTGGCAAGACGGAAGGAAGTTTGACCGGCGCTTACGCGGGCTCTGATATGGTCTGCCTCTTTGCAGACGCTAGTGGCGTTTACTGGTTCAAGGGGAACCGGGGGCAAATAGAAAAAATCGGCAGCCAGGCCCACTTCAAGAAGCTGCTTCGGCAGATCAGTTTGAATAAGCTGGAAGAGAGCCCGCTGCCGGTGAAGAAGACGGAAAAGAAGAAAAAGCAGACGAGTAAGAAATCAGAATAGGGCAAAAAAAGGAGCCCCAACCCGCGGTTGGGACTCCTCTTTGATGTAAAAGGGAATGGCACATGGCTTCGATGCATTTTATGAATAGAAAGGAATAGAAAGGAATCGGTAAAAATGCGAAAGATGTTAGAAGTGTTTGAAATGAGTCGCCCGATATGCCAACATATTGTACCAAAACTGTACAAATAAGATAAAAGAGTATGTGTGTAAAAATGCAATAAGAAAAGAGCATGATATAAAACCTTTACAGGAAAAGGTAGGTCCATCTCTCTTGCCTTTTCCTACTGCCAATATTACACAGGCCCTTGCAAAAATACAAGAAATATGCTTTAGCGCAGTGCCCGGCGGTAGCCGGCTCTTTTGGCTTCAGTTTCGGTGCGGAAGTAGACCGCGTTGGCTGAATTCATGTGGTAGCCGGCCTGGCCTGGAACGTGGTAGATCTTGGACCGGCGGTTGCCGACGATCCGGCCGGTGGTAGAAGTCTTGATCTTCTTTTTAGAAGATGTGGATTTTTTAGCAGCGGTCTTTTTAACTACTGTCTTTTTGGCAGACTTTTTCGCCGCGCCGGTAACCACGCTGGTACCGTTTGAATAGTTGAGCTTGACGCCGTCCTGGACATTGAAGATGTAGACGTGGAAGCGGACAGCGTTAGAGCCAGTGGACTGGGCCTCCATCTCAACCCCGCGGGCCAGGAGCTCCCGGCCGCGGAAGATTGGCTTGACCCGGTAGCGGATGTAGTGCCGGCTGGAGGATTTGATGTAGCTGGCCACCTGGTTTTCGTACTTGAGCATGCCCGGGTCGTTTAATTGCCGGGTCCCGGTGATCAGGTTCTTGGGGTTATTGTTTTGCCCGGTCAGCTGGTAGCCGATCAGGTGGCTGCGGTTGTAGAGCCAGCCGCCGGCGATCTTCTTGTTGTGCCAGGCGGTTGGGTTCCAGTAAAGGGGCTCTCTGGCCTTGGCCGGCATGAGCCGCTTGTTCAGCAGGGCATCGGCTTCCCCGGCCCGGTTTAAAGAGTCCAGCTTGTGGTAGCTCTGCCAGGCCCCCTTTTTAGTCGACAGGGCCTTTTTGGAAAAAGTTGGCCGGTCCTGGTTGACGGTGACAACTTTTTGCCCCTGGTAGTTACGGTCAGCCAGGCTGCTGGCCTTGGCGGGGCTGGCCACGAGGAAGCTGGCTGAGGCCAGCAGGAGGGCCGTTAATTTTTGCATTGCTTTCTTCACGGAAATTCCTCTTCTTTACAAAATCACTTTAGTGTTAGAACAAACAACTTTGACATTCTAACATGATTACATAAAGAAGGAATAGGCGGAAAATGGCGGAGAATATATTACGGAAAATATTACTTTGTTTTCTTAAGTGAGCTTGGAGAATTAGTGGGATTTTAAAGCGATTTACCTTTAAATAGATAAGACGATACAAATGCTACAAAAAATGTGAAAGAAATGTTGTAGAATAAAGAAATTGCTTAGTGTGCTTGTTAGCTGGCTGAGCAAAATGTGTAAATATTCTATATTTTTAAGTAATAGACAGATTATCTTTTTGAGGAAAAACTTAAGGTTATGAAAAAGGAAGAAAAGAAACGCGGCCTGTTCGGCAAAGATTACTTGATGCTCTCGGCAATGACCATTGGTTTGCTTGCTGGCGCGGGTAAGGCACAAACTGTTAAGGCTGATACTGTTGAAAAGGCAACGACTGAAGTCAAGGCAGCAACTACTGCAACCACGACTACCGCCAACACTACGGCTGCTCCGACTAACACTACTGCAGCAACTACTACAGCTGATACCACGACTGCAACTAATAACAATACCGCAGCCGGCACTAACAACACCAATACCGCAAATAACGGGACTGCCAACACTGCAACTGGCAACACCAACCAAGCTACTACTGGCACGACCACTGGCACTCCGGACCCAACTAACCCAGGTTCAACCGGTACGACCACTGGTACTCCGGATCCAACCAACCCAGGTTCAACTGGTACCAACACTGGCACTAAGACTGATACTAAGAGTACTGGTAACACGACCGACAACCCGGGTTCAGCCAGCGACAACACCCAGACTCACCCAGGCTCATCTACTGGCAATACCTCCAGTGACGAAACTTCAGAACTTGGGAAGCAAAACGTCAGTGAAGATGTTTCAAACGAAAACATTGGCGAAGGTTCAGTTATCAACAGCTATTTGACCACGCAAGCTGCCAAGGACAACTACGCCAAACTGAATGACACTGGTAAGAAGATCGTGGCTGCTGCTTTGAGAGAAGGCAGCACCTTGGACCTGGACAAGCTGACTGACACACAGATCACTGCTTTGAACAAGATGGTTCTGAACAAGACTGAAGACAACCAGTATACTTTGAAGGACTACGACTTAATTACCAAGAAGATCGTTGAACGCGACAGCAGCTCCCAAATTCCGCTCTTCAAGGGAGAAAAGATCGTCAACATGCCTGGCTTGGACAAGGTCAAGGACGCGGAAACCGGTGAAGAAGCAACCATGGACATCTGGGACTCCTGGCCAGTCCAAGACCCAGAAACTGGCTACGTGCAAAACTGGAACGGCTACCAGCTGGCTGTGGCCATGATGGGGATTCCGCACAAGAGCGACAGCCACTTGTACCTGCTTTACAACAAGTATGGTGACAACAACTTTGCTAACTGGAAGGTTGCCGGTTCAATCTTTGGCTACAACAATGACCCGAAAACTGGCCAATGGTCCGGTTCAGCTATGCTTAACGCTGACGGCTCAATCCAATTGTTCTATGCTAACGTTCTCGCCCAAGAAAGCAACAACCAAAGAGTTGCCACTATCACGGTCAACATTGGCGAGAACGCTGACGGTGTTTACATTAAGAGCACTGAAAACGACCACATTCTCTTTATCGGTGATGGTACTGTTTACCAAAACTATGAACAGTGGAAGAACAGCGAAAACCGTGGGGCCAACAACCCGCAAATGCGTGACGGCCACGTCTTCAAGGACAGTGACGGTACTTACTACCTGGCCTTTGAAACTGCTACTGGTGATCTCGGTGACGACCCAGAAGGTGCTGATAACTTGTATGACTGGAGCAGATACGGCGGCAACGCAGCTTACAACGTAAGTGAATTGTTCAAGTTGCTCAACAGTACCGACATGAACACCAGAGCAGCAGTAAGCAACAGTGCTATCGGTTTGCTCAAGCTTGACATGAGTGACCCTAAGAATCCTAAGGTAGCTACTGACGAAAATGGCAAGCAAGTTCTGTACAAGCCGCTTGTTAAGACTGTTCTGTCCGGTGACGAAATCAAACGGCCAGACTTAATCAAGTTGAATGGTAAGTACTACCTCTTCGTTGATGGCCGGGTCAACCATGCCAGTGACACTGACTTTGCTGTTCAGACTAACATCGCGGTTGGGGACAACGTTACCATGCTGGGCTTTGTTTCTGACAAGGTAGACGGCGACTACATTCCTCTGAACGGCGACGGTCTGGTACTTGGCGCGTCTGTACCATCAACTTGGCGTACTGCTACCTATTCATATTACGTAGTCAAGATCAACCCTGCCAACTTGAAGAGCGACAAGATTACGGTTAACGGCGTAACTTACGACAAGGACTACTTCGTTAACCACGTTGTTTTGATTAACTCCTACATGGGTAATCGGGGTGAAATTGCCGGCAAGGGGCTTAATTCAACTCTTGGGCCAAGCTTCCTGGTTTTGGTCGATGGTGACAAGACGACTGTCTTGGCCAACTCAGTTACTGACCAAGGTGTTTGGGACTGGAACGAAAATAGTCCTAAGCCTGAACTGGCAGCTGCATCCTTAAAGGAAGCCAAACGGTCAACTGACAGTTACAGCTTCCAAGTTAACAAGGACGGCTACTGGTACCTGTACAACGATTCAACCGATGACGGCTCAATCAAGATGCAGACTGGCTTCCAGTACCTGGCTGGTCAAAACAAGACTGTTTACTATGACCCAGCTACTGGTCACATGCTTTACGGCTTCCAGAAGATCAATGGCAAGACTTACTACTTTGCTCCAGATTCAGGCGCAAGATTTAGCGGTCAAATCAAGCTTAGCGGCTACTGGTACCTCTTTAGCGATAAAGATGGCGTAATGCAAACTGGTTTCCAATATCTGGCTGGCCAAAAGAAGACGGTTTACTATGACCCAGCAACTGGCCACATGCTGTATGGTCTGCAAAAGATCAATGGTAAGACTTACTACTTCGCTCCAGGTTCAGGCGCAAGAGTTGTCGGCCAAATCAAGATCAACGGCAAGTGGTACATGTTCGACAAGAAGACCGGCGTAATGCAAACTGGCTTCCATTACATTGCCAGCCAAAAGAAGACTGTCTACTACAGCCCTAAGACTGGCCAAATGCTGTACGGCCTGCAAAAGATCAATGGCAAGTGGTACATGTTTGACAAGCGCTCAGGTGCCAAGATCAGCTACCAAACGGTTGGTACTTACATCCGTCTGAAGCACAACGCCGCTCTTTACTCAGCTAAGGGCAAGAAGACTGAGGCTAAGAGTTACAAGAAGGGCCTGTACACCAAGTCTGTCGGCATCCGGATCATCAAGGGCAAGGTCTACTACAAGCTCAGCAATGGTAAGTACATCAAGGCTGGCAACATTACTGTCGGCAAGAAGCGTACTCTTAAGAAGAATGCCTACATCTATGTCAAGAAGGGCAAGAAGGTAAAGGCACTTAAGGGCGTGCAAAAGAAGGGCAGCACGAAGTACACTTACGGCTCTGTTGTGATCTTCCAAGGCAAGAAATTCTACGCAGTAGCCAGCGGCAAGTACATCAAGTCCGCAAACTTCTAAAATCAAGTAAGCAGAAAAATCCCGCGTCAGCGGGATTTTTTTCTTTGACCAAGATGTGAAAATACTCTTCAAAAAAGATAAAAATCTGTCAGCTGGCGTCTATCTGATTCTAGTTTAACTATAATGTAGATAACGACTTTTATCTCAAAAGAATAGGATACTTGGTGAAGACTTTGAAAAATGACAACAATATAAACACCAGAGTTGGCAAGCGGAAGAAGCGTGGTAAAGCCAAGCGCGTCTTCTGGAGCATCCTGGCCGTCTTGTTGCTTGGGATTGGCGGCTTTGCCTACTATGAATATCATACGGTTAAGAATGGGGCAGATTCAGCTTACAAGTCTGGCGGCATTAGCAGTGCAGAAAACGGAAGCAAGAATTCCGTCATCAGCAGCTCCAAGCCGATCGCAATCCTTTTGATGGGGACGGACACTGGGGCTTTGGGGAGAACTTACAAGGGCCGGACCGACTCGATCATGGTCGCGGTCTTGAATCCAAAGACCAAGAAGACGACTCTGGTCAGCTTCGAAAGAGACCAGCAGGTCAACTTGCCTGACTACCCGGACAAGTCGCCTTCCAAGTTGAACGCGGCCTATGCTTACGGCAATGCCAAGGAATTGGCTAAGGTCTTGAAGAAGTACTACAATATTCCAATCAATGCCTACGTCTTGATTAACATGGGTGACCTTAAGACCATCGTCAACAAGGTCGGCGGGATCGATATTGCTCCGGTGCTGTCTTTCAGCTATGAAGGCTACACCTTTACCAAGGGCAAAACGACCCACATGAACGGAGCCAAGGCTTTGGCATATTCACGTATGCGCTATGACGACCCGCAAGGTGACTATGGCCGGCAAAAGCGGCAACGGCAAGTTCTTTCGGCTCTTTTGAAGAAGGCGGAAAGCGCGACGACTCTGCTCAATTCCAGCTTTATTTCCTCCCTGTCCAAGCAGGTGCAGACTGACTTAACCTTTGCTGATTTGACCTCTTTGGCTAAAAATTATCTGGCAGCTACAAAGAACTTGAAAACTGATTACACCCACGGTACTGGCTATATGCAAAACGGGGTTTCCTACCAGAAGATTTCTGTTTCTGAGCGGCAGAGAATCAGTAACTTGATCAGAAAAGCCTTGGGTCTTAAGACTAAAAAGATAAGTACGGACTCAATCGATACTTCTACTAGTAGCTCAACCAGTTCAAGCTCAAGCAGCTCTGCCGGAAATACCCCTGGCAGCAATGCTAGCGGTTCAATGACTGCTCCTGGCTCTGATACTAATACTGGTTCCAACTATAATTCCAATTACGGGTCTAATTCTAATTCCACTTATAATTCCGGCTATGGCACGCAGGACAGCAGCCAAAATATGTACGGTCAAAACACTGGTACCGGCTACTAATCATAAAAAGTTGCAGAGGAGTTAAAGGCGAGCCTTGACTCCTCTTTTTGTATGCGGCTTTTAATCAATAGAGTTTAAATGGCGGGGAGATCTGCTAAAATTGAAGTGTTAGCCAGGCATTTGTCTAAGTTTTTTTAAAAAAACAGAGGAAAGTGGATTTGTCTGGTGCAGACCCGGAGTTTTTATATATAATGAAACTATTGCATCTATTCTAAAGATTGGACATATGGTGAAAAGCTGTGAATGAGAAAAAGTTAAATACAAGAACTGAGAAGCGGAAGAAACGCAATAAGTTTTGGCGGATCTTCTGGATTGTCGTTGGGGTATTCGTGGTTGGCCTGGCTGGATTTGCCTGGTATGAATACAGTTCAGTTAAGAACGCGGCCAATACTGCTTACCGTTCAGGCGGGATCAGCAGCGCGGAAAACGGGAGCAAGAACGACGTCATCAGTAACAAGAAGCCGATGGCAGTCCTCTTGATGGGGACTGACACCGGGGCTTTGGGCAGAACATACAAAGGCCGGACCGACTCCATCATGGTCGCGGTCTTGAACCCAAAGACCAAGAAGACCACCCTGGTCAGCTTCGAACGTGACATTCAAGTCAACCTGCCGGACTATCCGGAACACTCACCGTCTAAGTTGAACGCGGCTTACGCATACGGTAATGCTGGTGAACTTGCTAAGGTGCTGAAGAAGTACTTCAACATCCCGATCAATGCTTACGTGTTGGTTAACATGGGCGGGCTTAAGACCATCGTCGACAAGGTTGGCGGGGTTGACATCGCGCCGGTTCTGAGCTTCAGCTACGAAGGCTACACCTTCACCAAGGCCCAGAAGACCCACATGGACGGGGCTAAGGCTCTGGCTTACAGCCGGATGCGGTATGATGATCCAGAAGGTGACTACGGCCGGCAAAAGCGGCAGCGGCAAGTGCTGCAGGCCCTGGTCAAGAAGGCCGAATCAGCCCAGACGCTGCTGAACACTAGCTTTATTTCATCATTGTCCAAGCAGGTTCAAACTGACTTGACCTTCAGCGACTTGACTTCCCTGGCATCATCGTACTTGCCAGCCACGAAGAATGTCGTAACTGACTACACCCACGGCACTGGCTTTATGCAAGATGGCGTATCTTACCAGCAAGTGTCTACGACGGAACGGCAAAGAATCAGTGACTTGATCAGAAAAGCCATGGGCCTCAAGACAAAGTCAGTTCAGTAATTGCAAATAATTTAGAGAATGCTGGATGCGATCATCCAGCATTCTTTGTTTACAGCTACAGCCTGCTATTGATAGTGCACAATACAAGTAAAAGATGTTATACTTGGTTATAATGCGGCGAGTTGTGTTTTCGTCATAGATATATTTTGTTAGCCAAAGATTACTTAGGCAAGTTATTTTTAGTTGTACGGGTAATAAATGATTAAAAAAGAAACATCGTCTAATTACGAAAAAAAGACAGGCGCTTACAAGTATGTGAAAAGATTTTTAGACATTGTCGGTAGCCTGCTGGCCTTGATAATTTTTTCCCCGATTTTCTTAATCTTGGCCATCTTGATCAAGAGCCGGGATGGCGGATCCGCCTTCTTTGCTCAAGAACGGATTGGCAAAGGCGGCAAGCCTTTTAAAATGTACAAATTCAGGTCAATGAAGATGGACGCTGAAGAAATTCTCAAAAGCGATCCAGAACTTTACCAAAAGTACGTGGCCAACGACTATAAGCTGCTGGCTGATGAAGATCCGCGAATCACGCCGATTGGCCGCTGGATGCGGCGGACCTCAGTTGATGAGTTGCCGCAGTTCGTTAATATCCTTAAAGGTGATATGAGCATCATCGGCCCCCGCCCGGTGGTTGAAAAAGAATTGGCTGAATATGGCAACCGCAAGGATAAGTTCCTTTCAGTCAGACCTGGGGCCATGGGACTTTGGCAGGCAACGGGCCGGAGCAATATCAGCTACCCGGAGCGCTGCGACGTTGAGCTGGAATACATCGACAATATCTCTTTTACCTATGACGTAAAAATTTTCTTCCAGACAATTTTCAGCATCTTCAAAAAAGAAGGGGCTTACTAAAACAGGGGGAAACTTAGTGAAAATTAAAGTATTAGTCGCGGCCCACAAGCAGTTCCCGATGCCGGACGACTCTGTCTATCTGCCGGTCTTGGTCGGGGCGGTTAAGAACTACAAGCCAGGAATCGATTACCAGCGCGATGATGCTGGTAAAAATATTTCGGCCAAGAATCCCTATTACAATGAACTGACAGGGATCTACTGGGCCTGGAAAAACTTAAAGGACGTTGATGCGGTGGGCCTGGTCCATTATCGACGATATTTTTACGTGTCCAAGCCCCATGACCTGGACCACGTGGCTAAAGGAGCCGATTACGAGCATTTTTTGGCTGACCACGACGTGATCGTGCCCAAAAAGCGGAATTATTACATTGAAAGCAACTACGACCACTACGTTCATGCCCATCCGGCAGAGCCTCTGGATAAGACCCGTGAAATCATCTCGGCTGACTATCCGGACTATCTGCCGGCTTTTGACATGATGATGAAGCGGCGCAGTGCCCACATGTTTAACATGTTCGTCATGAAGAAAGAGCAGTTTAACGATTACTGTGAATTCATCTTCAGCGTTCTTAGCAAGCTGGAAGGGCAAATCGACATTTCCAGCTACTCAGTCCAGGACCAGCGGGTCTATGGCTATATTTCTGAAAGATTGATGGACGTCTGGCTTTACACGACCAAGCAGAACTACACTGAGATGACCTGGAGTCAGCTGGGCGGCGAAAAGAAGATCAAAAAGGGGATCAACTTGATCAAGCGCAAGCTTGGTATCGGCAAGAAGCAGACCCACTTTTAAATAAAAGGAGCAAAACAAGTATGAGCAAGTATTTAGTAGTTGGTGCAGGTCTTTTCGGTGCTGTCTTTGCGCGCGAAGCAGCCAAGCGGGGCCACAAAGTTACGGTGATTGAAAAGCGTGACCACATCGCCGGCAATATCTACACCAAGGAAATTGGCGGCATCCAGGTCCACCAGTATGGTGCCCACATCTTCCACACTTCCAACAAGTACGTTTGGGAATATGTCCAGCAGTTTGCGGAATTCAACCGCTACACCAACAGCCCGGTAGCTAACTACAAGGGCAAGATGTACAACCTGCCTTTCAACATGAACACCTTTACTCAAATGTGGGGTGTCCGGACGCCGCAAGAAGCCATGGACAAGATAAACGAGCAGCGGGCTGAAATGGCGGGCAAGA
>SKER01000688.1_pt1 | contig 35732 bp, 36 predicted proteins | sample 4826961 | NCBI WGS metagenome assembly SKER01 (sample SAMN11008804, study PRJNA524170) | human gut metagenome | biome: Human fecal sample; material: Feces; isolation source: fecal sample from pouch patient p47 | host: Homo sapiens | place: Israel: Tel-Aviv | collected 2016-11-16 | reverse complement strand
TTTCATGTTGATTTTTATTTTTGGTTAAAGAAAATTTATTATATTTTATTAAAAATAAATGTTCAATATAAAACATTTTATGTTTTTATTGAAACTTTTATTGACTTTTTTTTTTTTTTTGTACAGTGTAAGCGTAAACAGAAACAATATTTTAATTTATAAAGAGGTGATGAAAATGCAAAATATGTTCGATAAGAATTTGATAGATTTAAATGCGTCTGTTTTTGATGAACAAGAGTTATTCGATCTGGTTGGAATGAGAGTTATCGAAAAAGGAATTGCAAATTTGGGATATATTTCTGGTTTGGAAAAACGTGAGCTTTCATATCCTACTGGATTAAAGTTTCCTGATATTCCTATAGCTTTACCGCATGTTGATCCTAGGTATATCAAGAAGCCCTTTATTTATGTAGTAAGAAATAATAGACCTATTGATGTAAAGCAGATGGGTGATTCAGCAAAAATGCAAACTTCAAACTTTTTATTTTTAGGTTTAAAGGATGGAGCAAAGCAGCCACAGTTATTAGCAGAGATTATGGCTGCTTTTCAAAGCCAAGAATTTGTAAGTGCTTTTTCAAATACGAGTAATGTTGAAGATATGTATAGCTTACTTTCTAAAAAGTTCGCAGAGTAAATTAATTTAGTTGAGGTATTTTATCATGAAAACAATTTTAGTATGTTGTGGTTCTGGTGTTGCAACTTCACCACAAGTTTCACAAAAAATCAATGATTATTTAGCTGAGCAAGGATTGGATAGTAAGGCAAAGGCTATCCCTAAACCTATTGAAACTGCTCCTTCAACGGTTGCTAATGACCCAAGTATTATTTGTTATATAGGTATTGCTGCACCAGATGATGCTCTAAGAGAAACCTTAGATCAATACAATGTAAATCATGATTTAACTGGCTTACCTTGGTTAACAGGAATGGGACAAGACGAAGCTAACGAAAAAATCAAAGAGATGGTAGAAAATAGTTAATTTCATCTATATAGAAGGAGATGGAAATATATGGACTGGAATAATGTTGTACAGGCTATTTTAGGTGTAGGATCTCAAGTTTTAATTCCAATTTTAATTATCATTTTAGGACTTATCTTTGGAATGAAACCTTCTAAGGCTATTCTTTCAGGCTTGTACTTAGCGACTGGTTTCATTGGTATGTCGATGGCTATTAATCAACTTACTACTGCTGTAAGTCCAGCAGCAAAAGCACTGGCTACTCATACTAGTATTAATTTACCAGCAGTTGACTTTGGTTGGCCTGGGGCTGCGGCTATTACATGGGCTTGGCCAATGGCATTCGTATTTTTTGCAGTTGAAATTATTATAAATTTGGTAATGTTGTTAGCAAATTTGACTAAAACCTTGAATGCAGATATGTGGAATGTTTGGGGAATTGCTCTTACGGCATACATGGTTTATAGCATTTCAGGTTCATTGCCTTGGGCTTTTGTAGCAGCTGGTATTCAAATTATTATTAGTTTGAAGCTTGGAGATATGTGGGCTGAAGAAATTAAAACTGATTTTGGATTAGTTGGTGTTACAACTACTCACATTGAAGCTTTTACGGCTACTATAATGTTTCCAGTAAACTGGGTAATGAATTACATTCCTGTATTTAATAAAAAGTGGGATGCTAGAGATTTAAAGAAAAAGATTGGTATTCTGTCTGAACCAGTTGTTATGGGAGCAATTATTGGCTTGATTCTCGCTTTAGCAGGTCGATATAGTGTGGGAGATGCTCTTAATTTGGCTGTTACTGTTGGTGCAGTAATGGCTATCTTCCCACCAATGGCTAAGTTCTTTATGGACGCACTAACTCCATTTGGTACAACAATGAGTAACTTCATGAAGAAACACGTTAAAGGGCGTGAATTTGTAATCGGGTTGGATTGGCCAATCTTGGGGCAATCTACCGAGCTTTGGGTCACTATGGTATTAATGATTCCTATTTCAATTATTTATGCCGCTATTTTACCAGGCAACAAAGTGTTACCAATCGCCGGAGTTATTAATTACTGTATTGGTGTAGGTGGTCTATTGCTTACCGGTGGTAACTTATTAAGAATGATTGTTTTAGGTATTATCTATGAACCTTTATTCTTATACGGTGCTACTTATTTCTCTGGAGTATTTACTAAATTAGCTACTTCAACCGGTGCTGCAAAAGTTCCAAAAGGTTCAGAAGTTACTTGGTCATCAATTGAAGCTCCAGATTTGAGATTCTTAATGGCTCAAGCAGGTCGCCTTAATTGGTTAGCTATTGTAGGATTGATTATTTTACTTTCCTTGTTTGTTCTTCTTTACCAATACATGAAGAAGAATCCATTACCGGGCAAGCGCTATGAAAAACTGGAGAAGAAGAGTGCAAATTCTGAAGTTTCAGCTAAATAATGAATGGAAGGTAAGTTGTTATGCATAAAGTATTAAATGCAAAATCTTTTTGGACGTTTGTCTGTTTTGTTGCATTTCTTTTCTTTACAACTTCATTGATTACAAAAATGTGGTGGCTTAATATTTTTACAATGGTTTTAGGTTTAGCATTTAAATATTATGGAGATTCTATCTGTTTTCCAGAAAGAGCAAAACAACGTAAAGAAAGAGAAGAAAGGGTACAAACTTACCTAGAAAAGCGTCAAGAATTAAATAGTAGTTATGTGCGTAGTAAACGCAATAGAAAGTAAGGTTGTTATGAGAGTTCCAAAGGGAAGAATTCCATTTGAATTTGAGCGTGAAGATTTAGCTAAAGTTGTTAGGTTAGTAATGGAACGTCGAGATACTAATGTAGTAGGTGGAAATATTTCCATTAGAGTTACTGATGATACTGGTAAAGATTATCTTGTTATGACTCCAACAATGATGTCGGAAGCTTATCTTGGACACTTGAATGCAGATCAAATTTTAGTCATTGATCCTGAAACTAGAAAAATCATTTCAGGGACTGGTAACTTAACTAGAGAAATTAATATGCATGAAGCTATTTATGCAACTTCTCCAGATATTAAATGCGTATTCCATGCTCACTCTGATCAAGCGATGTTTTGGGCAACCACTGGACTAAATATGCCAAATGTAACTGAGGCTACGCAAAAATTAAAAGAAATTAAGACTTGTCAGTGGCATCCTATGTGTACTGAAGATTTGGCTCAATATATGAAGAAGGAAGTAGAAAAACGCCTTGAAAGAGGTCAAATAAGAAATGCTTTTCTATTAAATAGCCATGGAGTTTTGTTTACCAATGGTGGTAAAAACATGGATCCATTGACTGCATTACACGGATCGCTTGCTGATGTTGATACAGTTGAGTGGAATGCAAAGATTGCTTACAAGCAAACTGTCCTTCAGATAAATGGTATGCTTGATGGATACTATGGTGAAGATACTAAGATTGGTACTTGGGATGAAGTAAAGGCGGGTCAATGTTTATACAATAGAGACATGCTTGAAAATAAGAACGGCGACTAGCTATAAATTTTAATATCCCTCTCGTTGTTGTAAAAATAAAAAAATCTGGTTAACTAATTTTCCTCTATAAAGTTAACCAGATTATAAAAATATTTTTTGAAACTCAATTAGTTTCAGATACATTATATCAAAATACCAAACCGGAAATGAATTCCCATTCATTGGACTAAACTTTAAAGACAGATTCTTTGAGGTTTAGTCTTTTTTTATAAATTAAGATAATAATATAATTTAAATAAGCATAGCTTAGGAAGGGATCATCATGCAGATAGAACTAAATGCTGGAACGCTTAGTGATAAGCAAATTAATGAATTACTTGCTAGTTTAAAGGGCGAGGTATTTTTCTTTGATAGAGATAAAAGGCTTCAATATTATAAACAACCCGTCGATATGAATTACCATCCCCAAGAATTAGGGAAAACGTTTGACGAACTGCACATCGAAAATGCGCAAAAAGCCTGGAAAAATATACAACGTGGTGAGAAGACTGTGATTTTTCCCGCTGAAAATAATAGTTTGCATCGCTTCTATGTGGATAGATATGAAAAAGTAGTGGATAAGAAGTATAACTTAGTCGGAATGCTGCGCCAAATTGAAGATATTTTTCCACTTGTGGATTATTATTTGGACCAAACAGGGCAAAAATTAGGTGATGATCAGGCAAATAACAAGGGTAAAAATTTTCGTAAAATTGATGAATTGGATGCTGAAACGGGTGCATCTGAATATAACTAGATTTGACACAGTTGTTCGTTTTCTTAAAATATTAACTAATAAAGATAAGGTGATTTTATGAGTAATGTAGATAATAAGTATATTCAAGATAAATTTATTGAATATTGTAAAGTAAACACGCGCTCAGATGACCAAAGTAAAGAAGTACCAACAACACCTGGACAAATTGAATTGCTAAAAATAATCGAACAAGAATTAGAAAATTTGGGCTTAGAAAATATCTCTTTTTCTAAAAAAGATTCATATCTTGTTGGAAAACTACCTGGCACAGTGAGAGATGAACAAGTTACTCCGATCGGTTTTGTGGCCCATGTGGATACAGCTGATTTCAATGCAGAAAATGTTCAGCCGCAAGTACATCAAAAATATGATGGAAAGGATATTGTATTAAAAGAGGGGCGAGTTTTGTCCACAAGTGAATTTCCTAGTTTGAAAAAGCACTTAGGTGAGACTTTAATTACTGCTGATGGAACAACCTTGCTTGGAGCGGATGATAAGGCCGGAATTGCGGGTTTATTAGGAATGCTCAAATATTTAAAAGAAAATTCTAGCGTAAAGCATGGCGATATTTGGGTTGCTTTTGGTCCTGATGAGGAAATTGGTAAAGGAGCAGCTCGTTTTGATGTTCAACGTTTTCCAGTTGAGTTCGCCTATACTCTAGATAATGGAGATCCAGGTGACATTGCTTTTGAAACTTTTAATGCAGCAGCTGCTACAATTCATTTTCATGGTACAGTTGTTCATCCCGGAGAAGCATATGGCTTAATGGTTAATGCTGCTTTGATGTCTAGTGAATTTATCCAAGGCTTGCCAGCTGATGAGGTCCCAGAAAATAGTAAGGGCTTTGATGGCTATTTTATGGTTTTATCCAATAACGGTAATGTTGATCATGCCCAAATTCAATTGATTATCCGAGACTTTGATACTGATGGTTTTGAGAAAAAGAAAAAGTTAGTCACAGACCTAGTGGATAAGTTAAATGAAAAATATGGAAAAGATCGCGTAACTTTAGAGTTACATGATCAATACCGTAGTCCTGGTGATTTAATTAAGAAATATCCTTATGTTGTAAATTTAGTTTTACATGCCTATGACGCTCTAGGATTAAAGCCTAAAATTATTCCATTTCGCGGTGGAACAGATGGAGATTTTATTTCAGAAAAGGGCATTCCTACACCTAACTTATTTAATGGTGGTGCGAACTTCCACGGGCCATATGAATATGTAACAACTGAGAGTATGGCATTGCTTTCTAGAACTTTGATTGAAATTGCTCGGCAACATGTTTTATTAAATAGTAATCGTGATGAACGTCCATTAAAGAGAAAGTATTAAGTTAAATGAATTTTTATACAATAAATTATATTCAAAGCCACCAAAACACTGATCGGACGGCCTTATATATCTTAATGATTGTAGCAGCTAGTGCGATGATTATTTTTACTATTCTTTATTTGCGAGATCGTTTTAATACCAGGTATCGTGATTTAGGAATCATCGCACTTTTATTTTTGGTATTATTTGCTGGTACTCAGTATGAAAAATATATTCAAAATAATGAGCAAAAATCAAAGGCTGCTCAAATTGTTCCTTTTATTAAGTCAATTGCAGACGATGCAAATGTTAAGAAAAGCGATGTAATGGTAAGTTCGACGACCTTGCAAGATGGAATGATTATCCGAATCGATTCCAAAAATGAAGATTATCAATTGAATTTAAATGAAGATAATAATAGTTACACTTTGACTCGTGCTCATGTAATTGATCATCATGTATATGTACAAAAGTAGGTAAAAGATGGATTATACACAATTATTTATTAAGTTTGCTTTAGGGATCTTAACTCTCATTATTCAGATTAACGTTTTTGGTAAGAGCAATTTGGCACCAACTACAGCATTAGATCAGTTACAAAATTATGTCCTTGGTGGAATTATTGGTGGTTTAATTTATAATTCCAGCATTACAATTATTCAGTTTTTACTCGTATTAGTGATTTGGACTTTGGTAGTTTTTATTTTGAAGTTTGGACGTGAACGTAGTAATTGGGTTCGTAATTTAATTGATGGAAAACCGGTTCAAGTGATAAAGAATGGTCAGGTCTTAGTTGGAAATTGCATGAAGGCGGGTATTTCAGCTAATGAATTAATGTTTAGATTGAGGAGTCGAGGAATTTATTCAGTTGAAAAAGTTAAAAATTGCATTTTTGAACAAAATGGGCAGTTAACGGTAATTGAAAACGATGAAGATAATATTCGCTTTCCAATTATTAGTGATGGTCAAATTAATGATGACGTTTTAGATTTAATTCATAAATCTAGTGCTTGGCTTGAACAAGAAGTAACTAAAGCTGGTTATAATAGTATTGATGATGTCTTTTTAGGAGAATATATCGAAGGAAAACTACGTTTGGTTGGATATTCTGAAAAATAAAAAGGAAGAAATAACATGAAAGATTTTAAACAAATACAAAAATGGCTAGCTGAAGCAGATGCAGTAATTGTTACTGCTGGTAATGGCTTTGCACAAATGGAGGGGCTTGATATGTTTGAGGACGCGGCTTTTCCAATTGAATATCAAGCAGTAAGCAAAAAATATCATGTTAAAACTATTGCAGATGCCTTAGACAAAAATTTTGATTCCTGGGATGAAAAATGGCAGTTTTGGAGTCAGTTAATTAATGAATATTCAGTTGAATATGAACCAAGTAAGGCAATGAAGCAATTAAAAGAGCTCTTAAATGGAAAGAACTATTTTATTGCGACCAGTGCTTTTGGTCACTTTTTTGAAACAGCGGGATTTGAGCAAGAGAAAATTTTTGATGTTTTTGGCGATTGGACTAGAATGCAGTGTTCTAGTGGATTAAACCATGGTACTTACTCTGATTTGTCTGTTGTAAAGAGATATATTAATGGACAAGGCGAGATTCCGCGCTGCGAAGATTGTGATTCACCAATGGAAATTCATATGCCGCTTAATGCACATTTCTTCCCAGATGAAGATGCTAATACAAGATTTCGGTGGTTTTTAACTAGAAATCAAACTAAGAAAGTTGTGGTTTTAGAATTAGGTGTTGATCCAACTAGTCCACAATTGCTTGATCCAATGGTAAAATTAGTAGAACAATTTAAAGATTGGCATTATGTTGCAGCCGATTTAAGTCAGGATGAATTACCTGATAACATTCAAAAAAGAAGTGCCGGGTTAGGGATGGCGCTTCCTGAAGTGATTGAAAAAATTTCTAAAAATGAAGGTTAAAAAATGAGTATTTCAGTTATTCAAGGTGTGCTACGAATTCCAGCTGCTCAAGATAAAATACGTCAAAAAGGAATTGAAAAGCCTGGTTTTCCAGAAAACTATACTTTAATTGATGTTGAAACTACTGGTCTTAGTCCATATCGTGATCGAATTACCGAAATGGGTGGCTTGAAAGTACGTCATGGAGAAGTAGTAGCAACTTTTTCAGAATTAGTGAAGTTTCCTGATAATAATAAGGTACCTGCTTTTATTACTAAATTAAATGGAATTGATGAAGCAGCTATTGAAGAAAAAGGATTACCAGTTCAAGAAGCAATTAAGAAGTATCGCGAATTTATCGGCAGTGATCCAATTGTTGGCTATAATGTAAATTTTGATTTGAACTTTGTTTATGATTTAGCTGAAAAGTATCATTTGACAGTTTTAAACAATGACTATGTAGATGTTTACCGTTTGGCGCGTAGCTTTTATCCACAAGAGCGACATAATCGCTTGCTTGATTGCATGCATCGAATGAATATTGCAGAGAACCAAGAACACCGTGGTTTAGATGATTGCTTAGATACTAAAAAGGTTTTTGATGAGTTTCATAAACTATTTAAACAAGAGCATATGCTTAGAGCACAAGAGGCAGTTAAAACTTTAGATTTAACTAGTGAGTGGCCTGATATTGTTAAGCAAACGCAAGCTTTTCGCAGTCCTTTTATTCATAAAAAAGTGGTAATTGCTGGTGATTTAGACCTAGATGAGTATGAATTAGCTAACGCAGTAAAAAATCTAGGCGGCTTTATTCAAGAAGAAGTGGGGCAAGATACGGATTACGTTCTAGTTGGTGATCACGATTTCTTCAGAACAGATGTTACTGAATTAAATAAGGCAAAAGCTCTGAAAAAACAAGGGCAAAACATTAGAACTTGGTCAGAGAGCTTTTTCTTAAATGTGCTTGATAATTGGGCACGTAGTTAAAAATCTAGATACTAAAAAGGAATCCTATAGTAGGATTCCTTTTTTTATGTGGGGAAGATTAAGATGGACTAACCAGCTGATATTAATTGCTACGATTATAAAAGTTAGAATTCCAATAATTGTTTCACCAAAGATAATAATTACTAAAAGATTTAATCTTTCAAGTAAATGAGGAAAAATAATAGGATGTTTAATAGTATATTTTGTGGTTAAAATAGGCATTAACCAACTAAAAATAATGCCAATGACTGCTAAAACAAAGCCAGGAATATTATCTAATAGTCCGCCAATGATTAAAGTAATTGATCTAAAAATTAAAATTAGAAAAAATGCCCGGGAAATATTTTGATCAATTTCACTTTTAGTTTGAAAATAATTAATTAAGTAATGACTTGCTAAAGTAAAAGAAAGTAAACCAGCAGAAATAAATAAAATTTTCATTTCAGTTAGGTTGTTTGTGTCAAAAGAGTTAGACATGTAAAGCAGAATCATCATGTCAATGAAATAAAAAGCAATGTCTGCCCAGCTACCTATCCCATAGCGATTAGTAAAGACAGTTTGAACCATCCATGAATTAATAAAGATAATAACAATTAATGCAAATAGTGCAAAAGATGTAGGGGAAACAAGGCCATGCTCAAAATGATGAAGTATCTCAGTTGTTTTAGAGATCATGTAGACAAAAACGAGATCATAAAATAAAGCAATTTTTGAAACTCGTTTATTTAAAATTGCTTGCATGAAGATTTTACCTGCTTTCTTTAGAATTCTTCGTGCTCATTCGGATCGAAACGGCGTGCGGATTCTTTATCTAAATCAATTAAGCTTTGAACTTCTTCAGGAGTTGATTTGAAATCAAAAATGTCTAAATTGCTTAGTTGGTGCTCATAAGAACTGGCTTTTGGAATTGGCACAACATTGATTTGCGTTTCCCAGCGTAAGATTATTTGAGCGGGAGATTTGTGATATTTCTGTGCTAATTCAATAATTTCTTTTTCTTGAAAGGCTTCACCACCACGCTGAAGCGGACTCCAAGCTTCAGTAATAATATGATGTTGATTATCATACTCACGAACTTTTTTACTTGACCAGTAAGGATGCAGTTCGATTTGGTTAACAGCTGGCATAACACCAGTTTCACGGTATAAGTATTCAATATGTTCTGGTTCGAAGTTAGAAACTCCTACTGAGCGAATTAAGCCGAATCTTTGTGCATCAATCATGGCTTGCCAAGCTTCAAGGTAGTGGTTTTCCTTTGGATTTGGCCAGTGGATTAGATAGAGATCATAATAGTCGAGGTCGGCAGAGTAAAGAGATTCTTGAATTTGTTCAAGTGCTTCTTGGTATTTGTGATGACGCCCAGGTAATTTAGAAGTTATAAAAATATTGTCGCGGTTTACACTACTATTTTTGATGGCACGCCCTACAGCTCCCTCGTTTTCATAATTAACGGCGGAATCTAGTAGACGATAACCATTTTTTAAGGCTGCTTGGATAGCAAAAACGCCGCGAGAACCGTTTAATTTATAAGTTCCAAAACCGATTTTGGGGATACGATTCCCATCGTTTAAATTGAAATATTCCATTCTTTTTCTTCTTTCTATTTTTGATAGAGTTGCCATGTTTATTGTAGCAGTCTAAATGAATAAAAACTTATTAATCATATTGCAAACATACGTTCAAATATCTATACTGAAAGAAATAAAGCTAGGGGAATAGGAAATGGCAAAGAGAAGAAAATATAGAAAAAAGCAAAAAAATACAGTAGCAAGCTGGATTATAGCAATTGTAATTATTATTTGGGGTGGTTGGTTTAAGCTTCAATCTTCTAACCACACATCAAATCAAAGTCAAGAACCAAGTAGTTCTCAGCAAGTAGTAAATAAGGCTACAACAGCTAATACTAATTATGGTGGATTATCTAGTGATGATTATCAAAAACTAGCCAATTTGGATTTTAAAAGTGGCGACAAGGCTTATGTCTATGTAAATAATAATAAGTCCACGTTAATTAAAAATGCCTGGAAAGTTAACAAGGTAATCTATTCTAATTTAGATAATTTAAATCGTACTTCTCATTCAAATACTGCTTTTCTCGAACCAAGAAATGTGGCTAATGATTCTTTAAGAGTAAGACAATTTATAAATCCTACGGCATGGCATTCTAACCGAGAAAATGGCACGCAAATCTATAATCGTGGTCATTTGATTGCTTATTCGATTTCGGCAGGAATTGATCAGGATGGTAACTATAATCCTAATAATCAGTCAGGTGATCAAAATAATCCGAAAAATTTATTTACGCAAACTGCACTTTCTAATCAAAAAATCCAGACTATTTTTGAGGGAAAAGTTCGAAATTCTTTAAAACAAGGAAATAAAATTATTTTTCAAGCAACACCAATTTTTAGGGGAAATGAATTAATGGCGCGTGGTATTAATTTACAGGCAATAAGCTTGAACAATAATTTGAACTTTAATGTTTATCTTTTTAACGTGCAGCCTGATTATGTGTTTGATTATAATAATGGTAGGGCTAAAATAGATCGTAATGTGGTAGTTAATCAATAAATAATTTTTAGGAGAAAACAATGAAGAAAAGTAAAGATAACTGTACGGCAATGATTGTCGGAAAAAAAGCTACAATTGATGGTTCAACTATCATTGCACGTGATGAAGATGGTTATGGTGGTATTAATGAAAAGCTTTTTGTCGTTCATGAAGCTAAGGACTATGATGAAGACTATGTATCAAAGTATAACGGCTTGAAGCTTCACTTAAAGGGGCATGGCTGCAAGTGGACTGCTACACCAACAGCAGATGCTTCAGAAGGTCGCTGGGATGAGCAAGGAATTAATGAATATAACGTAGCAATGTCAGCTACTGAAACTGAAGCAACCAATGCTCGCTGTTTAGGACATGATCCTTTAGTTAAAAATGGTGTTGATGAAGATTCCATGGTGTATCTTGTTTTACCATTCGTTAAAAGTGCTCGTGAGGGTGTGGAACGCTTAGGTAAGTTAATTGAAAAATATGGTACTGGTGAAAGTAACGGTATCGCTTTTTCTGATCACAATGAAGTTTGGTATTTTGAAACTGGTGCTGGCCATCAATGGGTTGCTCAAAGAATTCCAGAAGATTCTTATGCAATTTGTCCGAATATTATGGTTATTCAAGATATCGACTTTGATGATCATGAGAATTTTATGTATGCTTCTACAATTCGTGATTTTGTGGAAAAGAACCATTTAAATCCAAGTACTGATGGTAAGTGGAGTTTTAGAGATATTTTCGGTACTAAAGCTGAAGCTGATAGTTATTACAACACTCCAAGAACTTGGTATGGCCAAAAGTTGTTTAACCCTAGTGTTGAACAAGATCCTCTAAGTCAAGAAATGCCATTTATCAGAAAGCCTGAAAAGAAGATTGGCGTTGAAGATGTAGAGTATTTCTTAGCAAGTCACTATAACGGGACTGAATATGATCCAATGGGATCTTTTGCTTCTGGGGATGATAAGAAGCAAAAGATGTTCAGATCAATTGCTTTAGATAGAAACCAATCTAGTTGTATTCTTCAAATTAGAAATGATGTACCTAAAGAAATAGCTGGTATTCAATGGATTAACTTTGGTTTTTATGCTTATAGTCCTTATGTACCTTTCTATACCAATATTGATGACACGCCACTTAACTATCAAAAAGCTAGTCATATGGTTACGCCTGAATCTAGTGCTTATTGGTTATATAAGAGCTTACAAGTATTAGTAGAACCAAGATATCATCAATTTATTTACCAAGTTGATAACTTTAGAGATGAATGTCAAAGTTATGCTGTAAGTCGTGTTTCAGCAACTGATGAGAAAGCAAGAGAAATGTCTGGAAAAGAACAAACTAAATATTTAACGGCTGCTAATGCTGAAACTGCTGCTCATATTACTACTGAAACTAAGCAACTGATTAGTGACTTAACTAGACAAGCATTAAATACATCTAAATTTCAATTTGAACGCGGCGATAATTTATAATTTTTTGAGAAAACACTGCACAAGATGTAGTGTTTTTTTATTGTTCGACTTTCTCTATCTTGTATATTGAGAAAACCAATACAAAACATAAAACTAAAAAATACAAGTAGTAAAATATGATTTATTAATATCTTTTATATAGAAATGTTCTTAAAATGATATTATTATCCACATCTTATCCACAAAAAAGCAATAAAAAATTCACAAAGTACGAATTATTTACTGAAAAAATATTTGTGATTTTGTTGCTTTTATCATAAAATTTGTGGTGTAATATGATTTAAATCTAAATGTAGTAGTGAGAGATATATGAACGAAGATAAATTCATTCAGGTAAATAACCTAGAAAAAACTTATGAGAATGGTTACCAAGCAATTAAATCTGTTAGCTTTTCCGTAAAGAAAGGCGACTTGGTATGTTTGTTGGGTCCTAGTGGTTGTGGGAAAACCACTACTTTAAATATGATTGCGGGTTTATTGAATCCAACTGGAGGAGACATTATTGTAAATGGTAAGTCTCTTCTTAATGTTGCGCCCAAAGATCGCAATATTGGCTATGTTTTTCAAAACTATGCCTTGTACCCTCATATGACAGTCTTACAAAATGTAATGTTTCCAATGACAGTTGGAAAGAACAAGAAGCCTAAAGACGAGGCTGAAAGAATTGCCAAAAAATTTATGAAGTTAACTCATATTGAAGAGTTGGCTGATCAAAAACCAGGTAACCTTTCTGGTGGTCAACAACAACGTGTTTCAATTGCACGTGCTTTAGTGCAAGAACCCCAGATTTTATTAATGGATGAACCGCTAAGCAACTTAGATGCACGCCTGCGTTTAAAGATTCGTGAAGAGATTCGTAATTTAGTTAAAGAAGTTGGCATTACAACTTTATTTGTTACGCATGATCAAGAAGAAGCTTTATCAATCGGAGATAAGATTATTCTTTTCCATAATGGTGTAATTCAACAAGATGATAAGGGACAAGATCTTTATCTAGAACCAAATAATCAATTTGTGGCTAACTTTATTGGTAATCCAGTAATTGATAACTTTGATGTTAAGGTAGCAAATGATCAAATTGTTGGCTCAGATTTTGAAATTCCAGTTGCAAAGTTAAATAGCTCAAAATTTAGAAGCGAATTAACAGATGGCGATTATACATTAAGTATTCGTCCAGAAAACTTGAAGCTAGCTGATGAAGGCGAACTCTCTGAAGTGATCGATGATATTGAGTTAATTGGACGTGAGCGTGTATTAAAGTTTAATCATGCTGGAATTAGTCAACGTGCATTAATTGATTTAGAGCAAGAAGTAAAACGCGGAGATAAAGTTAAATTTAAGATGAACTTGGATCGCATTTACTTATTTAAGCCAGATGGGGAGCGAATCTATTAATGAAAGATAATCAGAAAAAAGCTTGGTTATTCTTAGCACCGGCAATTGTTTGCGTTACTGTATTTAGCATCTGGCCGATTTTACGTGCCTTTACGATGAGTTTTGAGGGAGGCCCATTAATTGATCTGCATTTTAATGGCTTCTCAAACTATCAGTATATTTTTAGTGATCCAGAATTTTGGCGTGCAATTATGAATACAGCTATTTATTCATTTTTAGCTGTTCCAATTGCTTTAATAGTTTCTGTTGCCCTTGCTTGGTTTATTTTTTCAAAAATTAAGCATACAGCTTTCTTTGAAACAATGTTCTTTATGCCATATGTTACAAGTACAATTGCAATCGGAATTGTTTTTCGCTACATCTTCAATGGTGAATATGGCCTATTGAATTTCTTATTAAAACTTGTTCATTTACCGCAACCAGATTGGTTAGATAATCCTAGCTTAAGTCTTGTTTCACTAATTATTTTTGGTGTCTGGTCATCCTTAGCTTTTAATATTGTTATCTTAATGGGTGCGTTAAGAAATATTGAACCGAATTACTATGTTTTGGCTGATATGTATGGGGCAACAAGTAAAGAAAAATTTTGGCGGATAACTGTTCCTCAACTAGTACCAACCTTAGCTTTTCTTTTAACAGTTAACTTAATTGGGGCATTTAAGATCTATACTCAAGTTTATGCATTATTTAATGGACAAGCTGGAGTAGGAAATTCAGCAATGACGGCAGTTTACTATATTTATAATAAATTCCAAATTGTTGGAACTCCGGGTGTAGCTATGGCTGCTACTGTGGTCTTGTTCCTATTTATATTGTTCGTAACTTTCTTACAAAGAAAATTGATGAAAAAGGTGAACAGTTAAAATGAAGCAGAAAAAATTACGTTGGGGAATGATTTTTGTCTATTTATTCATTGGAATTTTTGGCATTATAACTGTTTTCCCATTTATTTATATGATTTTAGGTGGCTTGATGTCATATCAAGAAACCACGACTATTCCGCCAACTTTGATTCCTAAAGTCTTTAGGTGGAGTAACTATCAAAAAGTATTCGAACAAGCGCCATTTGCAAGATATTTTTTGAATACCTTTATCACAGCAGCAACTACAACAATTGTTACTCTATTTACTTCAATCCTTGGTGCTTTTGCAATGACTAACTTAAAGTTCAGGGGAAAAGGATTAATTCAATTGGTCTTTCTTTCATTGTTAATGGTGCCTGGAGAAGCAATAATTTTTACCAACTATAACACGATTGCTCATTTAGGCTTATTGAATACTTATTTAGGATTAGTTTTACCATTCTTAACTTCAATCTTCTATATGTATTATTTGCAAAGCTACTTCACAGCAATTTCGCCAACAATTTATAAAGCAGCCATGATCGATGGGGCTTCTGATTGGGAATATATTTGGAGAATTTTAGTTCCAATGTCTAAAGGTGGGTTAATTACTGTAGCGTTACTTAGTTTTATTTCTGGCTGGAATTCATTCTTATGGCCATTATTGGTTACAAATGAAGATAAGATGCGTTTATTAAACAATGGGTTAGCTGCATTTGCGTCAGATGCAGGAGCTCAAACGCAACTGCAATTAGCAGCAGCAACTTTAACAGTTGTTCCTGTTTTAATTGTTTACTTCATTTTTAGAAAGCAAATTATTCGAGGAGTAGTACGTAATGACCTCAAAGCCTAAAACTAAAGTTACTTTTTATAATGGATTAACTACCATCGGTGGCCCAATGATTGAAGTGGCTTATGATAAGTCGCATGTATTGTTTGATTTAGGAGAAGTATATCGTCCAGAATTAGGGCTAAAAATGGAAGATGAAGATTTTGCTACTCTGCTCAAGTATCAACTAATTGGTGATGTGCCAGATTTCTATGATCCTAAAGTTACAGGAAAAGAAATTGATCATGAACGGTGGGAACATAGCGCAGCATATATTTCTCATCTTCACTTAGATCACAGTAAGGCAATGAACTTGTTAGCGCCAGAAATTCCTTTATATGCAGGTCCATTAACAGCAGCCTTGTTGCCAGTGCTAAATCGTGATGGCGAATTTTTATTGCCAGCGGCTGATAAGCCTAAAAATTATACTCGCCCAATAATTGCTGCTAAGTTAAATGAGCCAATTCATGTTGGTGACATAACTTTAACAGTTGTCCCAAGTGACCACGATGCTTATGGGGCAACAGGTTTAATTGTGAAGACGCCAGATAAAACAATTGTTCATACTGGTGATATACGTCTGCATGGCTATCATCCTGATTGGGTGCGTAAATTTATGGCAGCTGGTAAGGGATGTGATATGCTAATTATTGAAGGTACTGGTGTTTCATGGCCAGATCGTAGTGAAGACGATAGCGAGGAATTTAAAGGCGTTCAGAATGAAATTGAATTGACAAAAAGAATAGTTCAATACCAAAAAGATAATCCGAAGCGCCAATTAACTTTTAATACTTATCCTACAAATGTAGAGCGAATTTTGAGAATCATTTCAGATTCACCTCGAAAAGTAGTCCTTCATGCTAAACGTGCTGAACTCTTGAAGCTAGCATTAAAGCAAGATGTTCCTTATTATTATTTACCAGAAGATAAAAAAATTGATGCGCTCGATCCTGATCTTGAAATTAGTTATCAAGATCTTTTAAAGGACGATCATCAATATTTCTGGCAAGTAGTTGGTCATTATGATCAATTACAACAAGGTGGCTTGTACATTCACAGTAATGCCGAGCCTTTAGGGGATTTTGATCCAGCCTATGCTCCGTTTATTGAAAATATTGAGAAGCGTGGAATTGAATTAATAACTTTGCGTTGCTCAGGACATGCGGATGTAGCTGAATTAAAAGAAATTATTGCGGGTTTTGAGCCGAAAATCTTGGCTCCAGTGCACACATTGCATCCTGAATTAGAAGAAAACCCATTTGGAGAAAGGATTTTACCTAAGCGCGGAGAGGTATTTACGCTTAGTTAAAATTAAAATTTTATTTTGTTGTTGTTTTTATTGGGAGGAACATATGAAGTTCACTAAAAAATTTGCAGCAGTTGCAGTTGCTGCTTTAGCCCTTGTTGGCACTACTGCTTGCTCAAATTCTAAGAGTAATGATAGCTCAAGTAGTAAGTCTGCTGATATTCCAACTAAGATTACCAAGAAGACTACTGTTGTTTTCTGGCATGGTATGACTGGTACTCAAGAAAAGACTTTGCAAAGCTTGACTAAGGATTTTGAAAAGAAGAATCCTAACATTACTATTAAGCTTGAAAACCAAGGCAAGTACAATGATTTGCAAGCAAAGATTAACTCAACTTTGCAATCACCAAATAACTTACCTACAATTACTCAAGCTTATCCTGGCTGGCTATTAAATGCCGCTAACAGCAAACGCTTAGTTGATATGACCCCTTACATTAATAATAGTAAGATTGGTTGGGGTTCAGCTAAAAAGAGTGATATCCGTGAAGAATTATTAAAGGGTGCTCAAATTAAGGGGACTCAATATGGTATTCCATTTAATAAATCTGTTGAAATGTTAACTTACAACAAGGATTTATTAGACAAATACGGTGTTAAAGTACCAAAGACTATGTCTGAATTAAAGGCAGCTTCTAAGAAGATCTATGAAAAGAGTAACCACAAAGTTGTTGGTGCTGGATTTGACTCACTTTCAAACTACTACGTTTTAGGTATGAAGGATGAAGGCGTAAACTTCTCTAAGAACATCAACTTTACTGGTTCCAAGTCTAAGAAAGTAATTAATTACTATGCTGATGGTATTAAGGCTGGCTACTTTAAGACTGCTGGTTCAGCTGGCTACCTTTCAGGTGACTTTTCTAACCAAAAGATTGCTATGTTTGTAGGTACTAGTGCTGGTGAAGGCTTCGTTAAGATGGGTGTTGGTAACAAGTTCCAATACGGTGTTGCACCTCGTCCTTCTAAGTACAATATGCAACAAGGTACTGATATTTATATGTTTAACAAGGGTACTGCTCAACAAAAAGCAGCTGCCTTCATGTACATTAAGTACTTGTTAGGTAAGGACCAACAATTAACTTGGGCTGATAAGACTGGATATATTCCTGTAACTAATAAAGTAATTAATTCTAGTGCTTACAAGAACTCAACTAAGACTAAAGTTCCTGCTCAATTAGATAAGGCAATGAAGCACTTATACAGTGTTCCTGTAGTTAAGAACAGTAATGCCGCATACACTCAATTGAATTCAATTATGCAAAACATCTTTGCACAAGCAAAGAAGGGTCAAAGCTGGAATTCACAAATTGATGCTGGTAAGACTAAGTTCCAAAGTGCTTGGAATCAATAAAAACAGAATATTAAGTAAAAAAATGAGGACTGTCGTGATGACAATCCTCATTTTTTTGATGATTTTTAAAAGAAAAGTAGAATAAAGGCAATTAACGCAGGTAACATCTGAACAACAAAAATTTTTTTACTTGCTGTAAAACCGCCAAAAATAGCAACAACTACAACAAATGCTAGTAATAGTTGCCAGATCGTGATTAAAGTTGGCATTCTAAAGAAGAAAAATACGATTAAAATTAATAAACCTAACATTCCATTATAGATGCCTTGGTTGGCTAAGGCAGTTTTGGCAGCAGGTTGTTTAACAAAATTTATATCCATGTCAAATGATTTGGCTTGTAAATCGGGCTTTCCAAAGATTTCTAACCACATAATTCCAATATGTTCTATTCCGACAAGGATTGTTAGAATAACTCCAATATTTCTTAAAATCATTTTGTACTCTCCTTACTAATTCTTTCAGATAAATTTTACTTATTGTTAGTAGGTAAAGCAACTGATCAACTTAATATAAATTAGTAATATTGTTGCATTTACAACAATAATGAAATATACTAGATAAAAATAAAAGGAGTAAACATGGAAAAAGAGGATATTCTAAGACAAATCGGTTCAATTTCACGGGCATTAGATTCGATTGCGAATATTGAATTTAAGGATTTGAAGTTGAATCGGGGACAATACTTATATTTAGTTCGAATTTTTGAACATCCTGGAATTATTTCTGATCAATTAGCTATATTATTGAATATCGATCGCACTACTACTTCACGTGGAGTTAGAAAGATTGAACAGGCAGGACTTGTTTTTAAAAAAGATGATGAGGTTAATAAGAAAATTAAGCATCTTTTTGTCACAGAAGCTGGTGAAAAATTAGCGAAAGAGATAGAAAAAGAAAATACTTATTCCAATGAACTAATGATAAAGGGACTAAGTAAGACTGAACAAGCTGAGTTAGGAAGATATTTGAGCATTATTGAAAAAAATGCTAATGAGAATTTGAGCTTTGTAAAGAATGGTGGAAAAAGGGAGTACTAGTATGATGCAAGTATATGAAATAAAAAAAGTGACGATAGCTGATATTCAAGACTTACAACAGATTTCGCGCGAGACTTTTTCAGAGACTTTTGGCTCGCAAAATAGTACTGAAAACATGGGAAAATTTCTGAATAAAGCTTATGCAGAAGAAAAATTGAGATCTGAAATCGAAAACAAAAATAGTAATTTTTATTTTTTAATTGTAAATAATCAAGTAGCTGGCTATTTAAAGGTAAATGAAGTCGATGCTCAAACAGAGCAGGTGGCAGACAATGCTTTAGAAGTGGAAAGAATTTACTTGAAACAAAACTTTCAGCATCAGGGATTGGGCTTGGTTTTAATTAAATTAGCTGAGGAACTGGCTAGGAAAAAGAACAAGGCTAATATGTGGCTTGGTGTTTGAGAGAAAAATTATCAAGCTCAGGCTTTTTACAAAAAAGATGGCTTTAAGAGAGTTAGTCAACATACATTTGTAGTTGGAGATGATCCTCAAACAGACTTTATTTTAGTTAAGGAGTTAAAGTAATGAGGTTTTATTTTAAAGCAATTGATGAAATGACGGGACGAGAGGCTTTTTGTGTTGAAAGATTAAGAAATGAAGTTTTTGTTAGCGAGCAAAAAATCACAGTGCCTGAAATAGATGATGAGGATTTCTATGCTATTCACGTTTTTACTTTAAATAAAAGTAACGATAATGCATTAGCTACTTGCCGAATTTTTAAAGATAAAAATGGAGCTTGGTATTTAGGACGCGTCGTAGTTTCAAAGAAAGCACGGGGGATGCATCTAGGAAGCAAGATGCTGGAAGAAGTTCACTATTATTTAAAAGAAAATGGAGTTGATAGATTATATTGCCATGCACAGATGACAGCTAAGCCATTTTACGATTATCTTGGCTATCAAGTGAAGGGCAATATATTTAATGAAGCTGGCATTGATCACATCTTAATGTATAAAGATTTATAGACAGAAAAAGACCTCGGAAAATAGAATTCCGAGGCCTTTTTAACTTTTAATTATTCATCATCGTTATGGTTAGTGAAGTAACGGTAGTCTTTACTCTTATCAAAAATTACACCACGTGCGTTTTCACCGTTTGAAACGCTGAATACTGCATCTGGGTATTTTTCTTTAACTTCAGCTTCCATGTAGGAACGCATCATAGCATTGTTTGAAAGAACTGAACCAGTTAAAGCAATGCGCATTGGCTTAGGATCTTCGTAACGATCTAAACACATAATAATATCGCGTGCTAAAAGATGAGCTTGATCGGCGATGATTTTACGAGCATCTTCATCGCCGCTATCTGCCAGTTTAGCAACTTTGACAGCTTTTGAAGCAACTTCTGGACTAGTTAAGCTGTAAAACTTAGCCGGAACTTCACCCATGTTGTCAACATTAAATTCTTTTACAAATAAGTCAATTAAGGAATTCTTCTCGCGTTTGTCCCAGCTAAGAAGTGCAGATTGAAGAGCAGCCTTGGTAATAGCATAGCCACTACCTTCGTCTCCAAGTAAAGAACCGTAACCACCAACAGCAATTAATGAGCCATTTTGACGACCATTAACAACAGATCCAGTACCAGCAATAACTAGAGCACCATCTGCTCCTTCAAGACCATTGTAAAGGGCAAGAAGTGAGTCAGTAATGGCACGGGTTGGAATGTTACCAACCATTGAAGAAATAGTTGCCGCAACTTCTGGAGCATTACCAACAACTGATAAACCAGCAATTCCGGCTAAGACCTTGATACAGTCACCGTCAATCTTATCGCGCAATTCGTTAACTGCTTGAGCAATGTTTTTAATACCAAGTTCGTAGTCGTTGTTGATTTGACCTGGGCCAGATTCTGCACGACCTAATTCTTTACCATTTTCATCATAAGCAATTGCCGTAGAGTGTGTACCACCTGCGTCAATACCAATCATATATTTCAACATAATTAATTATCCCTCACTGTAAATATTAATACTGGAATTATTGTACTAAAAAAAAATCAATTTGTGAACGCATTCAACTGATCCTATCTAAATAAAAAGATAAGTAAGAAATATAATAATCCTTATCTTTGAAGCATTTTTATTAAATTGCATGATAAAATAAAAATATGTAATTAAGGAGAATTTTAATGAAAAATAAAATCTTTTTAGGAGCAATTTTGTCATCCTTTTGTGCTTTAGCTTTTTATATGACAAGCATAAATCATATGAAGACACAAACTTTGGAGATATATGGAAATTCAACCGCGAAAGTAGCTCAAAAAAGCAAAATGAAAGAGGGCAGTAAGCAGACTCGTTTAACTAATGGAGAAAGCGAGATTGGCGAAGCTGCTATTTCAAAAAATAGTAATAAAAGCTTAGCTAAGGCTATTGTTAAGGCAAGCTCAAATGTTCAAGGCAATTATCAAATAAGCGTAAAAGACTTGAATAGTACTAAAGTTTTTACCGATTTAACTAATACTAGTCAAGACACTTTAAATGCAGGAAACGTCTTGAAATTATACGTCCTACTCGCTTATTACAAGGCAGTTCAAGATAAAAGTTTAAATTCTGCTACTCCATATAAAGTTAAAGCAAGTGATTTAAACGGTGGAGATAAAGTATTGAAGGCTGATATGGCCTATTCTTATACTTACTTGCTCGATTTAATGATACGGCAGCAAAATAATAATGCGGCTAATATCATCTTAAATAAAATTGGGAAAGATAAAGTAAATAAAACTGCAAAAACATTTGGCGCAAGCAAGACTGAAATTACAGAAAATTTTGGTAAGGATTTTGCCGGGAAAACCAGTAGCAATGATTTAGTTACGACTATGCAGAAACTATATCAGGGGAAAGTGTTAGGCACTGATATTGATAATCAGATTTTAGGTCAATTAGCTAATTTCCCCGAAAAAGGATTAGCTAAAAATATTAATGGTGTAGTTTATAAAATAGCTGATAAAAAACAAGGTGCAGCCTTAATTCAAGAAAACGGAAAAACATATGCAATGGCAATGGTTAGTGAGGAAGATGCAGATCTAGCTAAAGTTGGAGATGCAATTAATAATTGGATGATTAAACAAAGATAACTATATTAAAGGAGTTTCGTGACTCCTTTTTCTTTTTGCTCAAAAAGTAGATAAATTTCTACACATTGTAGATTGTTTTCTACAGGTTGTCGTGTTAAAGTATATGAGTACACAAAAAGAAGGTGATTATCTTGGCTAAAAAAAGAGCTTTAGACCGCTCAAAAGTAATTGATCAAGCAATAGCAATTATTAGTGATAAGGGACTAAGTGAGCTAACCATGCCAGCTTTAGCAAAGGCATTAGGAATTAGATCTCAGTCTTTATATCATTATGTTGCTAATCGTAATGATCTATTAGTTCTAGTTTGCGTGAATAGACTACAAGTTTTGCGTCAACATTTAACGAAAAAGATAATAGGTCATTCTGGCTTAGACGCCTTGTTTAGATTCGCAGATGAGATACGAGACTTTTTGTTGCATGATAAAGCAATTTCTGGAATTTACTATGGATTAAATGAATATGTTCAAAATGAACAAATTCACGAAGAAGTTATGAAAATAGTAGAACTAGGAGAAAAGCTAGATGTAGATAATAAAAATATCGTCTCCCTGCACAGTTTGCTGGGAGCAGTCTTGGGATACGTTTTCTTAGATCGTTATGTGATCGATGAAACAGAAAAAGAAGCTGATGATAATTACCATGAGATGCTTTTGCGACTTGTAGCGCCAAAACTTCAAGTTGAGGGTACAAAATAGAGGAAAGGAAAGTATACATGAAATTACTGAAAAACCATCTTGGTGCTTTGGTAGCGTGGATTGCGATTCTACTGATTGCGATCTTTTCATTGCCAGATGTAGATGCTTTAACGCGTCAGCATTCGGAAATTTCACTTCCTGAAGATGTTCAAAGCTCGATTGCGACAAACATCGAAAGTAAGTGGGGACACGGGCAAGATAATACTTATGTTGTAGGGGTTGTTTTTAATAAAAAGCATGGAAAATTAACCTCAAGTGATAAGGAGAAAATTGACAATACTATTCGCTTTTTGAAAGACAACAAGAAAAAGCTGGGTATTAAGTCAATGATGACTCCGAATGATAATTACGCTACAAAAGCACAATTAATTTCAAAAGATAAAACGACTGAAATTGTGCAATTGAATATTGCAAATGATCATTCGACTGTGTCTAACGTTAATAAGTCTTTAACTAAAGCAGTTAAAACATCTGGAATTAGAACATATGTAACTGGGGTAAGAATCCTTGAAGATGACTTCTCGGCTTCAGTTCAGGAAGGTATTAAAAAGACTGAATTAATTACTATCTTCTTTATTTTTATTGTTTTAGTAATTGTGTTTAAGTCACCAATTGTACCAATAATTTCATTATTGACAGTTGGAGTTTCCTTTATTACTTCATTTTCAATTGTTACCAATTTAGTAGAGAAGTTTAACTTTCCATTTTCAAACTTTACTCAAGTTTTCATGGTTATTGTTCTGTTTGGTATTGGGACCGACTACAATATCCTGCTGTATGACAAGTTTAAAGAGAACTTGAGTAAGGGGATGTCGAACCACGATGCGACAAACGATGCTTTGCGTAAAGCTGGTAAGACCATCCTTTATTCTGGATCCTCAATTTTAATTGGATTTAGTGCTTTAGGACTAGCTAAATTCTCAATTTACCAATCAGCTGTTGGTGTTGCTGTTGGTGTTGCTGTTTTACTAGTTGTACTTTTGACCTTAAATCCATTCTTTATGGCTGTTTTAGGTAAGAAATTATTCTGGCCAGTTAAGAATTTTGAAGGCGAAAGTAATTCTAAATTATGGCACGCTCTTTCTAAGGGAAGCTTAGCTCATCCAATTATTTATTTAGTTGTGATGGCTGTTGTAGTTTTACCATTCTGCTTATTCTATTCAAATAATTTGAACTATAACGATGCAGATGAAATTTCTGACTCTACTCCTTCAAAGGCCGGGCTATTATTACTGCAAGATCACTTCTCTGAAGGTACACCAGAATACTCAACCTTATATATTCAAAGTGGTCATAAACTCGACAATGAGAAGAGCTTAAAAGAAATTGATCAGATTGTTAAGAAAATTCAAGCTGATCCAGACGTGAAATTTGCTTCATCAGTAACTGAACCAAATGGTAAGTCTATTAAACGTCTTTACGTTGATAATCAATTAGGAACTGTTAACTCAGGTGTTAATACAGCCAGAAATGGTTTGGGCACTTTAAGTAACGGTAGCAAGCAAATTACCAATGGTGCTGTTCAATTGCAGAACGGTGCAAATCAACTTTCTAATGGTACTGGTCGTCTTCAAAATGGTGCAAATCAGCTTCAAGCTGGTGCAGGACGTTTACAAATTGGTGCAAATCAATTAGCAAGTGGAACTAGTCGTTTGCAAACTGGAGCTAATGCTCTTAGAGCTGGAACTATGCAATTAGCTACTGGCGCTGGTCGTTTAGAGAGTGGTACTTTGAACTTACAACAAGGTGCTGTACAACTTGAGAATGGCACGATTAAGTTAGTGAATGGTGCAAATCAATTACAAGATGGTACTGGGCGTTTACAACAAGGCACGGACAAATTAGCTAACGGACTAAAAGAGTTAAATTCACAACTGAATCAACAGATACCTGCTTCTAGTGACCAAATAAAAAATATGAAGTTAAAAGTATCTGAATTACAAGATGCATTAAAAACTTTAAATAATGAGGTTCAAGGTATTAATATTCCTGATCTTAGTGCTTTATCAATGGATTCAGGAGCAGCAGATAAGTTAACAAGTAATTTAAGTCAAGCTGGTTCTACGCTGTCTCAGATGCAACAATCCGCTAATTCTGCTCAAACTCAACAAGCATATTTAGCCGCATTGAAATCTAAAGGATTTAGTGATGCAGATGCAGCTAAAGCATTAGAGGCCATCGCACCAATTATGTCCAAACAATCTCAAGCTTTAACAAGTGTAGGCAATAACTTAAAGAATGCTGGTGAAGCAGGACAGCAGATTAAAGGCGAAGCTGATGCTTTGAAGAATAATAAAGCATTGAAAGATATTGCTGGTATGCAGAAGAAACTTGCTGAGCTAAAATCTGCAACTTCTCAATTAAGCAGTATTTCGAACAATTTTGCACAGCAAACTAATAGTCAAATTGATGGTTTAGCAACTCAATTAAGTTTGATTCAAAATGCAGTATCTAGAAGTGCATCTGGTGCAGGTGAAATTAATACAAATGTTGCTAAATTAAACAACGGTGCCGGTCAACTTGCAACAGGCTTACAAGCTGGTGTATCAGGTTCTAGTCAACTTGCAAGCGGTGCTGGCCAATTAGCAAGCGGTGCCGGTCAATTGAACACAGGCTTACAAGCTGGATTAAGCGGAACTAACCAATTAGCTAATGGTATTGGTCAACTTAACGGTGGTGCAGGTCAATTAGCAAGTGGTGCAGGCCAACTTAACGGTGGCGCAGGCCAATTAGCAAGCGGTATTGGTCAACTTAATGGTGGTGCCAGTCAATTAGCAAATGGTGCAGGTCAAATTGCATCAAATAATCCTAAGATTACTGCTGGAATCGATAAAGTAAATAGCGGTTTAGGTGAAGGCCAAGAATACTTAACTGGCTTAGCAGATTCAGCTGCTGGTAAGACTTTCTACATCCCAGCTAAGATGATTCATTCATCAACTTTCAAACCAGCTCTTGATAACTACATGAGTTCTGATTTGAAATCTACTAAGATTATCATTATCTTGAAATTAGACCCAGCTTCAACTGAAGGGGCAAAGAAAGCTCACGAACTCAACAACATGGTTAAGAAGTCAGTGAAGGGTACCAGCCTTCAAAGCTCAACTATTGCTATGGGTGGACAATCCGAAAAGATTTATGATACTCAAGAAACTGCAAGTAGCGACTTCTTAAGAACTGCAATTATTATGTTGGTAGGTATCGGAATTGCTTTGATCTTTGTTACTAGATCAGTATTGCAACCATTATTTATTCTAGGTACTTTAGTAATTGCTTACTTAACTTCTCTATCTATTAACCAATGGTTAGTTCACGCCTTATTAGGTAGATCATTATTAGCTTGGAATACTCCATTCTTTAGCTTTATCATGATTGTTGCCTTAGGTGTTGACTACTCAATCTTCTTAATGATGCGTTATCGTGAATTAGGAGAAGTAAACCCAGGCTGGACTACAAGTGAGAAGATGCTTCAAGCTTGTGACATCATCGGAACTGTGGTAATTTCTGCTGCTATTATTCTTGGTGGTACTTTTGCAGCCTTAATTCCATCAGGTGTCCCAACTTTAATTGAAGTTGCATTATGTGTGGATATTGGGTTATTACTATTAGTATTTTTACTTCCAATTAACATGTCCGCTGCAATGAAGATTACATATGAAGGCTTAGGCAGAAAAAAGAATAAAAAAGATGCTGAATAGTATTTAATATTCTAAAAAATAAAAGATTGAAGTTTATCCTATTTTTGATCAGGATAAAACTTCAATCTTTTTTCTTTATAAAATTAATTAGATATTTTATTTAAGGCAGCTGCAATCCCGTTGTGATTATTATCTAAGGTTACTGGAATATTCAACTTATTCTTTAGCTCTTCTGGTGCATTACCCATTAAAATTGGATGCCCAACAGCTTTAAGCATCGGTTCATCGTTATAATTATCCCCGAAAGCCCAAGCGTTCGTCTTATCTATTGCAAAGCTATCAAGAACAATTTTAACTGCTTTTCCTTTATTAACACCTTTAAGCATAATTTCTAAAAGATGGGGCGCGGATTTAACAAAAGCTAGTTTAGGAAAATTAGATTGGAGTGTAGGGATAATTTTATCAAGTGTGTCAGGCTTGCCAATGACTAGCACCTTGTGGATACCTTTTAAATCTTTTATTCGTTCTAGAGAAACAGGAAGTGATTTAACTCCAACTATTTCTTCTTCCTTTTTAACTAATGGATTTTTATTAAGTGAAGAAAACCAATTGTAGCCACTGTAGACATTCCAAGCAAGATCTTGAGTTTTAAGAGCATCTATTTTGGTAATTAATTGGACTGCTTCTGCAGCATCAAAAAATTGTGAATTAAGAGGTCTTCCCATTTCATCTAAGACTAACGCACCATTATAGGCAATAATAGGACAGAAATTTGTAATTTCATCTACTACGTTCATAATTCCTTTGGGCATGCGTGCAGAAACAGGAATAAATAAGTTACCAGCGATAATTTGTTTACGAATGGCATCGATTGTATCAGGCGATACATCACCACCAGATGTAATCAGGGTGCCGTCAATATCACTAAAAATTAGTTTTGCTGTCATAAAAATTTTCTCCTTTGATGGCTTTATCTATCTTATTATAATACGATAAAGATAAGAACTAATGAGCACGAATTGCTTTTGCTTATTATTTTAAATAGTAAAAATTATAATTAATAACTACGTATAATTGAAATAGATGAGTGAAATTATGACAAAAAAATTGAGAAAAGTAATCTTTATCATCTGTGGAATCCTGTCCGCAATCATTTTACTTTACTTACTCTACCGCGACTATCGTCCTGAAATTAATGTTTTAATGCATCCTGATAGCCATACTAAAACAAAGTTACTCTATTTAATTCGCCAGCATGAAGTACGTGATAGCCTGTTTTTATTGGGTCTAATAACAGTTCTGAATGCTATTCCTGGTATGTCAAACTCTGTTTTTTGCATTTTAGCAGGACTTTGCTATGGGCCTTGGATTGGACTAGCAATTAACTGGGTCGGCAATATTTTAGGAAATTGTATTGTAGAGAGTTTAATCAAAAGGGTTGATTTTTCTCATCGATTTAAAAAAAATAAATTTTTAAATTGGTTAATGGCACAAAAACATCCAAGCTTAGGTATGACATTAGGGTTTATGGTGCCAGTAATACCGAGCGTGTTAGTTGATTACACAGCAGCTAGATTAAAAGTGCCAGCAAATAAATTTTTGTTGATGGTAATCGTGGGGATGTTTCCTACGTCTTTTATCTATGCCTTTGGTGGAGATGCAATCTTTAATGGGAATGCTAAAAAGTTAATTGGATCTTTAATTGGTATTGCAATTCTATTCATTATTGCTTGGTTATTAGTAAGAATGGCATCTAGAAAAAAGCAGAGAACAGCGTAAGCATTCTCTGCTTTTTAGTTTAATTGCTTGAAATGCTATAATAAGCTAAAAAAGTTTATGAGGGAATTAAAAATGAAATGTCCAAATTGTGGTGAAGATGTAAAGTCGACTGATAAACAATGTCCTAACTGTCATTTTGATTTAGAAAAATTTAGAAATGAATTTTTTACTGGGCAAAATCAAACTCGTAATGAAAGCTCTGACAATCGTCAAAAGCAAGAAACACGTTCTGTTAAAAAGATTGAACCGAAAAAGCAAAATTCTACCATTGCTAGCATGATTAATTGGATTCAAGTAAATTCAATGATTGTTTTTGTTGTTGGGATAATTTTGTTGATTTTGACTAGTTTTTCACCATCATTAGGCTGGTCTTGCTTCTTTGCATTGTTAATATGGTTGTTTATAGTTTGTGATAAAAATAAAGGCAAAGTAACAGAACAGTACACTGTTGATCAGCGATTAACTGAGCATGTTAATAAGGTTGGCTCTGATGTGGTTAATTCTTTTGAAGAAGGGGAGAATCGAGTAAAAGCTCATCGACAAAAGATTGATAATAAGTTAGGGCGCGATCCAGAAGCAATAAAAAAAGTTGTTAAGCAAAAGAGAACAGCTACTCAATTGGGAGTAGTCTTAATTGCAGTTTTAAACTTGCTTCTTGTATTTAGTGGCCCATTTTCATCAGGAATGATGCAAGGATATCAGACTTTATCTATTTCAAAAGCCTTACTTTCAATTGGTAGATTTAATGGCAAGTATCTTCTGATTGGTTATGGAATGTGGCTTCTTCTAGTTGGAGTTCCAATCGCAATTATTATTTTGACAATTAGGAATGGTAAGAATAATAAAAGAATTGTTTTCTTACTTTCTTTAATTGAGTCGATTGTCTTAGTAATTTGTGCTGTTGAATTAATCTTTATGAATGCTGGTTCCTCCTTAGGAATTACTAATAATGCAGCAACAAATAGTGTTGAAATTCAGAGGATTGTAGCAAATGCAATCTCATTTGGGGTTTCTACATACTTATTATTTGTATCAAGTATTCTTTTAACGGTTGTTGCGTTTCGCAGTATGAGACAAAATTAAAAAGAATTGGGTCATTATCTGATCCAATTCTTTTTTGCATGTTTAAAAAATTATTTTGAAACGTCAATCACTAAATGCTCATTTACAAATGACATTAAACCTAGTTCGCTTAATTCACGGCCATAACCAGACTTTTTAACACCGCCAAATGGCAATTCTGGAGCTGTGATCCAGCGTCCATTAATAACTGTCATTCCAGTATCAATTTCACTGGCTACTTCTTGCGCATGAGCTTTATTTTGAGAAATAACGCTTGAACCTAGACCAAAGCTTGAATTATTGGCTAATGCAATTGCTTCTTCTTCATCTTTAACCTTAAATACTTCGGCAACTGGGCCAAATAATTCTTCATCGAATAATGGATTGTTTTGATCAATATTAGTTAAAATCATCGGACGGAAGAAAGCACCAGAACTTTCAATTTCGGGATATTGATAGGCAACTTCTGCTCCATGTTCAATTCCTTTTTTGATTTGCGCTGCTAACTTATCAGCAGCTTTTTGAGAATTCATTGGTGCGAGACTAGTTTCTTTATCTAAAGGATTACCGGGTTTAAGACTAGCGAAAGTGTGCTGCAAAATATTCATCACTTCATCGTAGCGTGATTCGACGACGATGATTCGTTTAGAAGAAGTGCAGACTTGACCACAGTTATAAGTTCTAGCGTCACTTAATACGTTTTTTAATATCGTAGAATCAGCATCAGCTAAAACTATAAATGGGTCATTTCCACCTAATTCCATTGTCGATTTTTTAATATTTTTACCAGCTGCTTCGGCAACGCTGCTTCCGCCACGTTCTGAACCTGTAACAGCAACTCCTTGAACGCGCTTGTCAGCAATTACGTCACCAATTTGAGCATAAGATAAAAATAAGTTTTGCAAACTTGCTTTTGGAGCGCCTGCTTCTTGAATAATTTTTTCTGTTAATTGAGCTGAAGCTGGGACATTGTGTGCATGTTTTAAGATAATTGGATTTCCAACCATGAAGTTAGGAGCAAATACTCTAATTACCTGATAGAGTGGGAAGTTCCAAGGCTCGCAAGCCATGATAATACCTGTTGATTGTTTTAGGTAATAAGCCGTCCCTAAGTTTGTTTCTAATGGAGTAGGCTCTAACATTTTAGGGGCTTTTTCAGCATAGTAATTACAAATGCTGATACATAAGTCTACTTCTTCAAGTGATTCATGATATAGCTTTCCCATTTCTAAAGTCATAGTTTTAGCCATCTCTTCACGATGCTTTTTGAAAGTATTGACTATTTGATGAAGTAATTGACTTCTAGTAGCAGGAAGCTGATTACGCCAAGTCAAGTATAATTTTTCTCCAGCAGCAAGTGCTTGTTCAATTTCTTCTTGAGTAGCATCGGGGTAACTCTTAATCAGCTGATTAGTATACGGATTAATAGATTCATATTTAGACATAAAATTTCCTCTTTTCAATATATTTCATTATAAAGCGCTTTCTTGCAGATGTATATAAAAATCACTTCTTTTTAGTAAGATATAAAAGAAGTGATTTAGTTTAAGCTAGTTTACTAATTTTTTCTAATAATACATGATTATTGTTGAGACGGGCAAAAGCGGCTGAATCGTTTAAATATTGAGTAGTCCTTTGTTGTGAGCCATTTTCTGCAATATTATTTTGAGCTAATTGAAAAAGTATGCGAGCAGTAAAATAAATTACATGCCGTTTTTTGCATAAGTCATATCCCATCTCTAATAGTTTGTTAGATTGTCCATAATCCTGGTTTCGACCATAAAATTCCCCGCCGTTACACAAAATAGAGAGAAATTGTAGTAGCGAATCTTCATCTTCAAGCTGAACATTGGATATTGAAGAGAGAATGATGTCATAGTAATGGCGAGCTTTTTCAACATCATTTTGTAAATCATAAACTTGACTACAACCTTTAAGTGCAAGAAGATGGTAAATCTTATTCTGTTTTGATAAGTGTGCATCAAGAATTGTATTGAAGTAATACAAAGCATCAGTCTCAGCATGATCAAGATTTAAGGCAAGAAGCCCACGTAGATAGTAATAATGAAGGATGTCTTCTTGTCGTGTTAATCCCTCTTTATTAATGCTAGCTAAAAGTTGAGCTACTTTTGGAAAATCAAGCTGAATGACAGCAAAATCGGCTTCAAATAGTTTATGAGATGTTTTTTTATTAGAATCTACATCCATAATATCTGCTACGTTAATATTCAAACGATCGCAAAGACTATTTAAAATTTATAAAGACGGAATACGACCATTATTTTCAAATTTACTTAATGTAGATTGAGTACAAATACCATTGCATAATTCAGTCTGCGATAAACCTAATTTTTTGCGAATGGAAATAAATTTGTTAATATTAATCATTCTTTTACTCCTTGATTGTCTGAAAAAGAAAATCTAAAGATTCATCCAAGTAGTCCTTGGCATAGTCCATTGCATGACGATGACCTTTGATGATCAATAATTCAATTTCGTGATCATGATTAGCTAAAAAGTCGACAAATTTTAAGATTCCATCTAATGGAACAAGTTCATGAGCAGAATTGATCATTTTTAAGCGTCCTAAATTGTTAAGATCATAATTTTCTGCATCCATTTGTTTGTAAATAGCTTGATCATCTTTACCCGCGTATGTCAATACAAAGAACTTATAAAATGATTCAAAAATATCATGTAAATTAGTGAGCTTTAATTCGTTCGCTCCATATCTTGAAGGTATAACTTTTGGATGAGTTTTCATCCAATTAGAGAAGTCTACAGATGCTGACCAAGTTACAGTAGGAAAACCATATATTCCGGCAAGGTAGATAGCCAAAGTACCACCAACACTGGCACCAATTTGTACGATATTTTGTTGATCATCTTCATCGGTATATTTTGACTCTAGTAACCACTCCACAAATTTTTTACTGTCTTGATGAGCAGCCGGAAAAGTAGAGGCAGGAGCTAAGCGATAGTCAGGGATAAGAGTCATAAAGCCTGCATTTGCTAATCTTATCCCAAGATTCTTAACATCATTTTTTGAGCCAGCAAACCATCCTCCGCCATGCCAAAAGATTAGAATTTTAGTTTGTGAATTAGTATTGTTAGGAAAATAAATGTCTGTCTTCAAATTGTTGTTTTCGTCGTAAATTATGTCTTTTTTTATAACAACCATAATTAAGCCTCTTAGTTATTTTTTAACACACTAATATTATAGAATAAATGTCAACGATAAGTCATATCTTATTCATCCTGTATTTAAGTTTATTTCATCGGTTAAGGCGCCTATTTTGTTTTGTTTTTGTTATCATTAATTTAACATACCAAGGAGGGCAGAAAAATGTCTACTAAAACGAGTCGTAAATTAATCAATATTTTGACGATTGTTACTACAATTATCCTAGTTTTACTAAGTATTTATTGGTATAGGCTAGGCATTTTTACAAGCCAGGAAAAAATGAAGGCTTATTTGGCAAATAAGCAGATCATTGGTCCCTTGATTTTTACTTTAATTCAAATAATTCAAGTTGTTATTCCTATTATTCCAGGTGGAGTTTCATTACTGGGTGGAGTGATATTTTTTGGACCAATCTGGGGATTTATTTATAACTATGTAGGAATTTGTCTAGGTTCGATCATTTTATTCTTTTTGGCTAGACATTATGGACGCCCATTTATTTTGCATTTGGTTTCTGAAAAAACATATGAAAAATACATGAAGTGGACAGCAAATCAGAAGAAATTCAATTGGTTCTTTGCTTTGTGTATTATTGCGCCAATGGCGCCAGATGATATTCTTTGTATGATTGCTGGGTTAACTGAAATGAAATTTTCAACATATTTATGGATAATTTTATTAGGAAAACCTTGGACAATTGCAGCTTATAGTTTGGGATTAGTTTATGGTGCCAAATGGTTATTAAAGTTAGTAGGCAAGTAATGCTTGAAAGTAAACGAATTATTTTAAGAAAAATTGAGACAAATGATGCGCCCACCTTACTCATGTGGGGTCAAGATAGTGTGTATCATAAAAGCGCTGGTTATCAATATCTGGAAGATTTAAGTGCTGCTCAAAAAAGCATTGGTCAATATAGGGAAAGGCCCTATAGTTACGGAATAGTATTGAAAGAAAGTGGCCGCTTAATAGGATTAGTTGAATTATATGAACGTGGATTAGATGAATATAATGGCTTATTGATGACAAAAGACTTAGGTTTTTTATTAGATAAAAATTATTGGCATCGAGGATTAATGACAGAGGCTTTGCAGCTAATAATCAATTTTGCTTTTGAAAAATTGCACCAAAATCAAATTTGGGCCGGGACTTTTGTTTCTAATGAAAACTCACAAAGATTACTAAAAAAATTAGGTTTTAGATATGTTTATACAACTGATTATTCAATGGCTTCTTCGCTTTTTAATTATCAAGAAAAATATTATTTGTTAACACCACAGGATTGGCATGATATAATGCAGATAAACATGAAATCCTAAGACTAATTTCAGAGAGCTCATGGTTGGTGTAAATGAGTAGAAAGTCGTTTCCAGATTTCGATTATTGGGTAGGTAATTCTACACGGTTAGCACCGTTATCGCTTTTTGAGTGTGGTATTTTTAACCAAATTTGGGTGGTACCGCGAACCGTGTAAGTCGATTCGTCCCAGTGAGAGGGATGAATTGGCTTTTTTTATTTTAAGGAGGAAATATGTTAGACATAAAGGTAATTCGAGAGAATTTAGACTGGTCAAAGAAGAAATTAGCTACACGTGGAATAAAGCCAGAAGAACTAGATAAATTAGTGGCTATTGATAAAGAAAGACGTGAAGCTTTAACTAAAAGCGAGCAATTAAAGCAAAAGCGTAATGAAGTATCCGATCAAATTGCGCAAGCTAAGCGTAATAAAGAAGACGCAAGTGATGCTATTAAGGCAATGCGTGAAGTTGGAAAAGAAATTAAGGATTTAGATAAAGAAGTAGAAGACCTTACCCAAAAACAAAAGTATATTTTACTTCGTTTACCTAACTTCCCAGCAGATTCAGATCCTATTGGACCAGATGAAAGCTATAACGAAGAAGTTCGTAAATGGAATGAACCAACTAAGTTTGATTTTGAACCAAAACCTCACTGGGAAATTGGTACTGAATTAAATATCTTAGACTGGGATACTGCTGCTAAAGTTTCAGGTGCTCGTTTTGTTTACTATAAAGGTGCAGGTGCATTACTTGAACGCGCAGTTTCAAATTTCTTCTTAGATGAAAATACTAAAGATGGTTATACTGAAGTGATTCCACCATATTTAGTAAATGATGCTTCTATGCAAGGAACTGGTCAATTTCCTAAATTTACCGAGGATGTTTATACCATTGTTGATAATGATGATCCTGACAAGCCACGTGATCTAACTTTGATTCCAACTGCAGAAGTTCCATTAGTTAACTACTTCCGCGGTAAGATTTTAGATGCAAAGCAATTACCAATTAATGTTACTGCATTCTCCCCTGCGTTTAGAAGCGAAGCAGGATCTGCGGGACGTGATACGCGTGGATTAATTAGAATGCACGAATTTAGAAAAGTTGAAATGGTAAAAATTGTTGATGAAGACAGTTCGTGGGATGAATTGGAAAAATTAACGCATAATGCTGAACATTTACTTCAAAAGCTCGGCTTACCATATCATGTTGTTGCTCTTTCAACTGGGGATGCAAGTTTTACTAGTGCTAAAACTTATGACCTTGAAGTATGGATGCCAGCTCAAGATAAATATCGTGAAATTTCAAGCTGTTCAAACTGTACGGATTTCCAAGCTCGTCGTAGCTTAATTCGTTATCGTGATGAAAATGGAAAGCTTCATCTTGCTCATACTTTGAATGGATCAGGTTTAGCTGTAGGTAGAACTGTAGCAGCTATTTTAGAAAATTATCAAAATGAAGATGGAACTGTAGATGTACCTGAAGCATTACAACCATACATGCATGGTATGAAAGTAATTACTAAAGAGCCAAAATTTGGTGAATAAAAGTTAAATATAAAAGAAAATGGTATTCAAACATCAAAAGATGTGGGAATACCATTTTTTATTTAATATAGAGTAAGATAGCACTAGATTAGCAGTCTGAAAAAATATTGCTAATTTTTAGAAAAAAGGGTTGACGAAAAGGAGAAAAGTCTGTAAAGTAATACATGCTGTTTGAGGCAAGCAAGAAGCAGAGCCAGGAGGCAAAGCGAGAAGCTTGTCAAGAGAGCAGAAAGATGATAATATTGTAAAGCTGT
>SKER01000686.1_pt1 | contig 35787 bp, 34 predicted proteins | sample 4826961 | NCBI WGS metagenome assembly SKER01 (sample SAMN11008804, study PRJNA524170) | human gut metagenome | biome: Human fecal sample; material: Feces; isolation source: fecal sample from pouch patient p47 | host: Homo sapiens | place: Israel: Tel-Aviv | collected 2016-11-16 | reverse complement strand
ATATATTAACAGCAGAAACTATTAAGCAACTTAATTCACTTCATATCAACAAAACATTATTAGGTCCACCTAGGCAGATAAATCCATCCTTTTATCTAGTAGCAAATTCACTTTTTATAAAACAAAGTCATGCTTCACATTGAATAATGATGCATGACTTATATTTTATTTTGTTTTAACTTGTTAGTGTACTTTATTATATATTACGAGAGGATCATTGAATCCATTAGAATAAGCTAATTATGTTGCTTTTCAACAGTAGCAATACCAAACATTGCCAAAAGTGATCCGGCAAATAAAGCCATTAATCCATTTCCATTACCAGTTTGCGGCAACAGTTGTTTATTCTCTGATTGTTTTTGATCACTGGTCATACCAGGCATCTTTGATTTGCCTGGTACCTCATTAGGGGTTTCACGAGGGTTTAGTCCTGGATTATTTCCGGGAATATTATCAGGATTAGTACCTGGCTTATCACCTGGTTTGTTGTCAGGGTTAGTACCTGGCTTATCACCTGGTTTGTTGTCAGGGTTAGTACCCGGCTTATTGCCTGGATTAGTACCCGGTTTATTATTTGGTTGCTCTGATGGATCAGCTCCCTGATGAGGCTTTAATCCCAAACCAGCACTTCGGTTAATTAAACTCCAATCAACTGGCTTGCCCCATTCACCCGGTAAAGCAGCACTGTTAGCAGCATTCTTATCAAGCACACCGAGCATTTTATCATTGCGGCTTGAATTATCCCAAATCCAATCACCCTGATTAGTAGCTCGTGCCAATACCATTGTAGTATTGTCTGAATTAATTTGAACCAAGAAACTAGGTGCCCAGGTAGCATAATTACCTTTACCAGAAGCAAAATCTTTGTTACTCATATATGAAGTAATCAGAACTTGATCTGGGTGTCCTTCAACTGGTACAGCGAAGTATGAATAAGTGGCGGTTCGCCAATTAGCAGGAACAGAAGCAGTCAATACAACCCCAGAGTTGTTTAATGGCTTGTAAGGACCCATTAAATTATCCGCAACATAACCGATCATGGCGACATTGTCCCCGACAGTTGCATTATCTTTTTGAGTCAGTTCAGTATCTGATCCCCGACTAACACGCGTTACGGAGAAAAGATAATATTTACCACCAAGTTTTACAATATCCGGCCGTTCAACTTCATCACTTGCCATCAATGTAGATACTAGTGGTGAGTAGACTTCATCTACCTCTGGATTGTCTTGATTGTTATTTAATTTCAAGATCCCTAGCGAGCCATTGGCTAGTCCAGCTAATTCACGATCTTTCTTGTTATTTAAAAGTTTAAAGAAGCTCTTAATATTAAAGGCATCATCGCCACCGTAATTAGCCCAGTTATAAATTTGCTCATCACTTTGGTAATCTTCTTTACCAGTATTGGCTTCAAATACTAAGTAGCGATCACCATTTGTTAATTGCACTACATGTGGATCGCGCAAGCAGTAATCATCATCTTTACGATCTTTTCCCTCGGCAAATTGTTGGTAGGTCTGGTAATGATAGCCATCACCTTCAAAGATAACATGATTATTATCAACACTAGCGATTGATACCCCATTATCATCAACGTTTAAGTGCAGGGTAGCTGTAGCCAGCTTTTGATCATTTAACTTAAAATCAGAAGTATCATTAGAAGTATAGAATAATTGAATTGAACCATCGTTGTTCACAATGGCAGAACCCGACCATTCTTGGTAGACATTGTTTTCTTTGTTACCAAAGATTGAACCCGCATTACGCCAGTGTGAGAAGTCATTGTCACCATACTTGTTGTACAAGAGATAAATATGGTTGTCGCCATAGGGTGTATTAGGAATCCCCATCATAGCGATTACTAGCTGGTAGCCCTTGTAATTTGAAACATATCCTGTAACAGCATCTTGTACTGGCCAGGAATCCCACACGTCAAGGTGCGCCATTTTACCCGTTTGTGCATCCACAGCATAAGCAGCTGGCATATTATTAATTTCCTTAGCGTTAAAATAAGGAACTGTATACCGTGGATCTTGCTTAACAATTGCATTGCCAATGCCTTCTAAATCTTTGAAGGTTAACTTAGCACCTTTTTCAGCAGACTTCGAGAAATTAATCTTATTCAGCTCATTAATTTGGTCTTCTGTCAAGTTATTAACATTAATATGCGCATTGTTAACAGCCTGAGCAGCAGAGGGGTTCAACTTTTTTTGATTGTTTTCACTAGGTACTGTATCAACATTAGTGCTTTGTTTTAATTGAACTTGAACGGCACCAGTAATTGTACTAGGGCTAGTGCTGGTGTTACTTGTTACATCAGAGCTGGACCCAGTAGGTTGACTAGCAGTATTGGTCACAACAGCATTATCACTATTAGTAGTAACTTGGTCGGCATGGGCACTAACTACCCCACCCATCAGCACAGAAGTAGATACTATAGTAGCAACTACCCACTTTTTACCAACTTTATACATTTTCTTGCGTTCTTTATAATCCAAAATAATTCCTCCCCCTTTTTTGTTAAACGCTTATCATTTTGAATTATCTGTATAACTTTAACACTTCTCTTAACATTGTCAAGGTATCAAATTAAAAAGCACGACTGGGCATCATCGCTCAATCGTGCTTTTTGTTTCATTTAATAATGGATATCATATGACGCGCGTCGTCGGCCCTCTTGGAGAATGAAGATCGCGATAATAACCAGGGCAATTCCGATGATTTCCACCCAATTCAAGTGGAGGTGGAAGAAAATCACTGACAGAATCGAGGTTGTGATTGGTTGCATGGCATCCATGATCGAGACCACGTCAGAGGGTGCAAAACGGGTAGCTTCCATTAAGAGGCCGAATGGTAAGATCGTTCCAAACAGGACCACCGTCGCAACTGAAGCCACCAGGACCCAACTGATGTGTGGTGGATTTATCCAGAATGGCCGGTAGAGGTTAAAGAGAAGTCCCGCAATCATGGTTCCCCAGCCAAGGACAACCACAGGTGGGTTATCTTCAGCGGCCCGTTGTGGCAACACTACATAAAATGCGGCTGTAACCCCGGAACCAAGGCCCCATAACAATGAAACTAACGGTAAGTCTAACTGGGTAAAGTTCCCGCGGGTAATACAGAAGAGAACCCCAAGAAGCGCAATAATAAAGGCAATCACGTCAGAACGGAATGGTCGCCGGTGCTTGAACAGGACCCCACCAATCACGATGAATAGTGGTGATAAGTACTGGAGAATGGTCGCGGCCGAAGCATTCCCTGTTTGAATGGCATAGTAGAAAGTTAATAAGTTAGCCATCAAACCAAGGATGGCATACGAAACCACTGACCATGCTGTATCAGGACGGCTAAAAACGTGGAAGGTTTTCTTGCCATAGAAGACGAATGAGATAGCTAGTAAGATAATCCCAGCAGAGAAGGTCCGCATGGACAACATCCAAGTTGCTGGAATGGCGAGGTTTTGGGAAATCAGCTGGAGAGTCGTTCCAGAGATCCCCCACATGACCGAGGCAATCGCCGCAATGACAATTCCCTTGAGGACGGGGTTATGACTTTGCTTTTTCATGAGGTGCTCCCTTTCTAATTTAGTGCTGGTTATTCATTTTGAAAATGGGAATCTTCGGCCCATCCTTTGCTGGTTGAGGCGACGTAATCTGCCCCTGCCGCTGGCTCTTCCGTTCCTCAAATTGCCGTTCGTGCTCTTGAACATCACGAGCGGATTTCAGTCCCTGGCGTTGCCAATTACGGAGAATCCGGTCCATATATTGCAGACTCAAGGCGGAATTCAGAACTGCTTGCCGGAGGGCTAAGGCAATGATTTCGGCTGGATAATGGTCTTTATCTAACCAGTCATTGATGATCTGCATTTCCATGGGTGACATGGTGCGACCAAACTCCGCTTCAATCTTATTAAAAGTCGTGACCCGCTGGTTAGTACTCTCTTTGGTCCGTGCTTGGTCAGCTTCTTGAAGGTTCAAGTCCGCTAGCTTAGTCAACAATGGCGTGAAGTCCCAGATGGCGTCTTCCTTCCCGTCCGGTAATTGACGGGTCTTCTGGACAACCAGTTGCTTAACCGTCATTTGGTGAAGGACGTTGAAGACCTGGTTATCATCTGTCCCGAGGTGCTTCGCAATCTTCCGGATGTCCGGGTCGAGAATTCCGCGATCCAGATAGGACTTAAATTCTAAATAAACCATTAACTGGCCTGTTGACATCCCCAAATCATGATAATGATGCAACAGCAAGTTGGAAACACTGGTCTGCCCAGCTTGCAGATAGCGTAACAATGCATTTTCTGCCATTCACCATTCCTCCTTTTTCAAAAAGAAAAAGACTGTAGCTGACGCCCGGTCTTCTTCTTTCAAATTACAAGTTATTAATTTCTTGAACGTACTTGCCTGTCTTGAAATTAATCAAGTCGTAGCATAGCTGGTTCTTGTGATTACGGTAAGTTACTTCCCAAACAACCTTGTCGTTAAAGACCCCCGGCGCCACTTTCAAAATCTTCTTTGGTGACCGGCGTTGCTGGGTCATTTGTTCAACCCGACTGGCGCTTAAGCCAGCTGCTTGTTTAACCACCCGAACATCACCACCATGCTGCGGAACAATTACTAAAATCGGTTGATTCTGGTTATTCTGACCACTGATGGTGTAATAGGTACTCTCCCGGTTATAGATGTAGAACCGGCCGGGAGAATGCAGGTGGGCATATTTTTTGGCAATGTTGACGGTCTGCCGCCGCGCATTAGCCCGGGGTTGGTTGGCAAAGAAATAACCAATCACTGCGACCACGATCACCGCAATAATAATATACAGCAGGCGTTTAAGGGTCTTGCCAGCCGAATGCTGTTTGTTTTCCCGCTGGATTTCACGACGACTTTGCATGTAACTGTCCCTTCTTTAACAATAATCTTTCTGATTATACCAAAAATTAGCAGAGAAAGGAAAACTATTTACCCTTGTCAGCCGTTGACGAATGATTCCAATCGTCTAAGAACCGCTGGGCATTCGTCACTACTTGTTTCGTTGGCACTGTCTGGACTGGCATCCCCTTCGGCAAATTATGGAGCATTGAATGACCATATCGCCGCGAAGCAATTCTAGAATCTAAGATAACAGCGCAACCGAAGTCATCCGGTGTCCGTAGCAACCGCCCAATCCCTTGCTGAAGGCGCATGGTCGCTTTTGGTAATGAAGCATGGTAGAACGGGTTCTTGCCCTGATCACGCAACATCCCGTTATAGGCCCGCGTCATAATTTCATTTGGTGCGTCAAATGGCAGGCGGGTGATAATCAGCATCTCAAGGGCCGTCTTCGGAAGGTCAATGCCCTCCCAGAAACTGGAAGCCCCCAGCAGGATAGCAGACGTCCCAGAAGCAAACTGTTTCAGCAGCTTCTCTTTTCGACCAGTAATCCCCTGCGCAAGGATATCGCGCTGGTCAAAGAGGTCGGTTTCACGCAGCTGACTATAAACCTGTTCAATCGTCACCAGGGAATTAAAAAGAATCATCGTTTGACAACGATTATGCTTGGTCAGGTCATAAATGGTCTGCGCCAGGTAGTGAATGTAATTTCCATTGTCACTCCGCCCCGGAACCGGCGCATCCTGGGCTACCAACAATTGTGAACGGTGTTCATAGTCAAATGGTGAAGTAAACCGCTTTTGAATGGTGTGGTCCCGGTCCAGGTCGAGTTGGTCATACAGGTAGTTGGAACGACTGGACGTAAAGAGCGTTGCACCGACAAACAGTGGCTGGGCAAAGTACGGATAAACATTTTCCGTTAGGTAGTGGTTCACGGCGAGCAGGCCCCCGGACAATTGCATCGAACTGCGCTCGGAAGACTGTTGGATGGTCAGCCAGAAAGCCGCCGCATCCCCGCGCTGCTCAAGTGTTGTCGTGAAGCCGCGTAATGTATGGTCGGCACTCACTAATAATTGCCACTGACTTTGGAACTGACTCATCAGGTAACGGTCAGAAAATAGCCAGCGGTCCGCCTGCTGGACAAACAGGTGGTGCAAAGCTGAGAAGTGCAATCGCACATTGGCTAATGCCTGCTCCAACTGCATCATCACAGTGCCATCGGGCTGCAAAAGTGCCAACAAGGCTTTATTATCCAATGGTTGCTCAATCAACTCAGTACTGGTATTGGTGTGCACGTCCATCATGAACTGGCGATACAAGGCCTGCTGGAGCGCATCCAATGAAGTCGTAACGGCTTGCAGGTCATCCCTAAGCAGGTCAACATTGTAGGAACCGAGGGCATCATCATCAAAAATATCAACCAGGTTCCGGTCGGCATTGTGGGCTACCAGGCCGCCCAAAACATGAATCGCTGTCCGCAGTTGTTGGAAGTTCAACGTCTGGCGTGACTGGCGGAGGATACTTTCACTCAGGTGCTGGGCCTCATCAATAACCAGGTATGGGCGCCGGGTACCATCACCAAGCTCTTCCGCGTGGTCCACTAGGTAAGCATGGTTAGTAATGATGACGTTAGCGGTATGGAGTTGCTTCGCCCGCCGAACCAGAAAGTCATCCTGATAAAATTCATTCCGTTCACTGATCGTCTTTAATCCTTGGTGACGAATTTCCGCCAAGTAGGATAGCCGGTGAATATTTAAGTTCAGTTCATCCAAATCCCCACTGGTCGTGGACAATAGCCAGACCAGGATCTGGGCCTTCAACAGTTGAACGAGTTCAGAATCATCAATCACGGCCAGGGAGTGCACAAACTTGGCCAGGTCTAAATAATGCTGGTTTCCCTTCACCACAACACTATTCAACGGAAACGGCAGCACCTGGTCCAGCTGGCGCATCGCCTGCAGGGCAATCTGCTGCTGCAAGAGGTTAGTCGCCGTTGAAACAACAATCTTCTTGTCTGGGTAGGCAGCGTACGCCAAAGGCAACAAGTAGCCAAGTGTCTTCCCCGTTCCGGTCCCTGCTTCGACAATCATCGACTGTGGTTCTTCACTCGTGTAATTCTTATGAATGGCGTTCATCATCTTCGACTGGGTAGGCCGGAAAGTGAGTTGGTCACCAAACAATTTAACCTTGGCACGTTTAGTTGCCGGGTACTTACGCACAGGTGTATCAACTGCACTCGAAGCTGGCCGGACCTTATGCAGGACCATGCCATGCGTAACGTACAAGTCATCGCGTAATGGCAGTGGATGGTTAACGCGACTCGCCAGTTCTTTTTCAAACATACGGCTGGTTTGTTGGGGCAACTTTAGTTTCAACTGCACAAGTTTTTCCAGGGTTAAAGTGGGCAACTGGTGCAGCTTTTGCAAAAGGTCGATTAATAAGTGGGCGGTCGCTTCCGCATCTGAAACCGCGCTGTGCGGGTGGTCGTGTTCAATGGCGAGTGACGCGGTCAAGTCTCGTAACCGGTAGCTCTTTGCCGTGGGCAGCAAGATCTGGCTCATCGTTACCGTATCGATCGCCTTGATCGGCAGTTCGGGATAACCAGCCCGCTCGAGTTCCCCGTTTAAAAAAGGAAAATCAAAGTTAACGTTATGGGCGACAAAGATCGTCCCTGATAAGAGACTGTAGATCGTCCCAGCCACATCTTCGAATAATGGGACATGCCGGACGTCACCATTACGAATGCCGGTCAGCTGTTCAATTGACCGGGGAATCGTTGTCCGCGGATTTATTTTCGTTTCAAATTGGTTAATAATCTTACCATCCTGAACAAGAACCGCCCCAATCTGAATAATCCGATCACCGCGGCGTGCACTAGTGCCAGTCGTTTCAAGATCAACCACCGAATAGATGGGACCACGTGGTTGGCGTTTCTTCGACTGACGATGATTTGTTTTCGTTGACAAACTATCACCATGTTTCATTATGATTAACTGAAAATTCTACTAATATGATACACCACCGAATTATTAAATTATAGTAACAATTAATGGGGAAACTTTGGCAAAAGCAGCAAACTAGGATATGATGGAGAATGGAATTTTTTGAAGAAAGTAGGTTTTGAATGTGAAGGAATTAGGCATCGGCCATAGTCATGCCAAGATCATTTTAATTGGGGAGCATTCAGTCGTGTACGGACAACCAGCCATTGCCCTCCCACTACCGGATGTCAAAATGACCGCCACCATCACACCTGCAACGAACGGTCACACGATTGCTAGTGAGTACTTCACCGGCGCAATTAGTGACCTGCCTGATAAGATGAGCGGTGTTCAAAAATTAGTTCAAGCCCTCATCGAACGTTTTCATGGTCAAAATGATCCGTGGAATCTGACAATTGAGTCTGACCTTCCTGCCGAACGCGGCATGGGATCGTCAGCTGCTACCGCGGTCGCCATTGTCCGCGCCTTTTTTGATTACTATGAAGCAGCCCTGGACCGGGGCCTGCTATTGCAATTAGCTGATATTGAAGAAGAAATCACCCACCGGTCACCTTCTGGTCTCGATGCCGCAACGGTAAGTTCTAAGCAGCCGCTCTTCTTTATCAAGGGACAAGCAGGTACTCCTTTCCAGATGCACTTGACCGGAACAATGGTGATTGCAGATACGGGAATCAAGGGGGCCACGAAAGAAGCTATTGAGGCGGTGCAAGAACAACTGCGGGATAATCACCAGTCAACGGTCGCGCACATCGACCACCTCGGAAAACTGAGTACGGCCTGCAAGGAGTTCCTCACCAACAATGAGTTGATGAAGCTCGGCACGTCATTAAATGCCGCCCAAGCCGACCTGGCGGAGCTTAACGTTAGTTCCCCCGAATTGGATCATTTAATTCAGGTTGCCCGTGAACATGGTGCAATCGGTGCTAAACTGACCGGTGGCGGTCGCGGCGGTTGTATGTTTGCGATTACGCAAACAGCACTGGACGCCCGGAAGATTGCGACCGTTTTAACTAATCACGGTGCCAAACAGGTTTGGCTCCAACCCCTTGAAGAAAGTGAGGCAGGCAAAGCATGACGACCGCGCGTGCTCATACAAATATTGCGTTAGTAAAGTATTGGGGAAAGCGCGATCGGCAATTAATGCTCCCGCAAACCGACAGCCTGTCTTTAACCCTCAATGAGTTCTATGCGACCACCAAAGTAGAATTTGACCCATCGTTGACCGCTGATCAGATCACTATCGACGGGCAAGCAGTCAGCGGCAAGGGGCAGGCAAAAATTACCGCCTTCTTGGACATTGTGCGCCAGCTGAGCGGAAAAAATGACTTCGCCTATGTCCAATCTACTAATCATGTGCCGATGGCAGCTGGCCTGGCTTCATCCGCCTCTGCATTTGCGGCCTTAGCCACTGCTGCAGCCGGAGCAGCCGGCTTACAATTATCGCGGCGTGAATTATCACGGTTAGCCCGACGCGGATCTGGTTCTGCTACCCGGTCAATTTATGGGGGCCTGGTAGAATGGCACCGGGGAACCGATGACCTCTCCTCTTTTGCGGAGCCCATCATGGAGCAAGTCGATTTTCCAATTGAGATGCTGGCCATTCTCGTGAACACCAAGAAAAAGAAGGTTTCTTCACGTTCCGGCATGCAGTCATCCGTGGAGACGTCGCCTTACTACCCTGCTTGGCGACAGGTTGTGGTGGATGATATGAAGGCAATGAAAAAAGCAATTGCTGACCGTGACATTCCAACAATCGGTCACATTGCCGAAGAAAACGCCATGCGGATGCATGCACTAACACTGTCCTCTGATCCTGCCTATACATATTTTGACGCGGAGACATTAACTGCAATTCGCTTAGTTCATGAGTTGCGGGATAGTGGGATCAATGCTTACTACACCATGGATGCTGGTCCCAATGTCAAGGTGATTTACGACCGGCATGACCGACAGGCAATCTTAGATAAATTAAGTCCCGTCTTTGGTCGCGAGCGTTTAGTCGTCTCACAACCGGGACCTGGTGTTACAATAATTGATGATTAATTGATTGAGAGGTTTTTGAAAAGTGATTACTGAAAAAGCACCCGGTAAGTTGTACATTGCCGGTGAATACGCAGTAGTTGAAAATGGTTATCCGGCGATTCTGGTTGCACTAGATCAATTCGTGACGTGCTCAATTGAGGAAAGTGCGAACGAAGTCGGCCAGATCATTAGTCGCCAATACCATAGCAATACGTTGCAATGGCGCCGGCGTGGTGAACAAATGGTCGTCGACAAGCGGGATAACCCATTCTCTTACATTCTGTCTGCCATCCGGGTCACCGAAGAGTACGCACGGAGTTTTGCCCGCGAATTACGGATATATGACCTGCATATCGATAGCCAGCTCGACAGCGAAAGCGGTAAGAAGTACGGCCTTGGTTCATCAGCCGCTGTTACGGTCGCCACAGTCAAGGCATTGTGCCGTTTCTACAACTTGCCCGTTACCAAGGACGAGATCTTTAAGTTAGCGGCAATCGCCCACTTTGAAGTTCAAGGTAATGGTTCCTTAGGTGATGTCGCTGCTTCTGTTTATGGCGGTTGGATTGCCTACCACTCATTTGACCGGCAATGGCTCGCCCAACAACGGCAGTACCTCGACTTGCGTACCTTGGTTGAACTACCATGGCCAGACCTAAAGATCGAATCATTACAAGCACCGGAGAACTTGCAACTGCTGATCGGCTGGACTGGTAAACCCGCCTCAACCTCCCAGTTAGTTGACAAGATCTCCCTATTCAAGGCTAAGCAACAGGCCGAATACCACCACTTCTTGGAAGAAAGCAAACATTGCATCTCCCGGATGGTTGATGGTTTCCATGACGCCGACTTAGCCAAGATTCAGGCAGAAATTCGCTATAACCGTAAACTACTCACGGAACTTGGACGCAAGTCCGGTGTCCATATTGAAACCGAGGCTCTTCACCAGCTCTGCCAGATTGCGGAAGCCTTTAACGGCGCTGCTAAGACATCTGGTGCTGGTGGCGGTGACTGTGGAATCGTGGCGATCGACCGCCACAGCGATTTCAAGCAGGTCTTGAAATCCTGGACGGCTAATAAGATCGAACAACTACCACTATCCGTTCACTTCATTGATTCAGTCAAAACCAGAGTTAAAACCAAGGTTCAACGACACCTAGCAAATCACTTTTAATAATTATCATTGGCACGTCACGTTTTTTACCATGACGCGCCAATTTTGCAACTGGAGGCTTTTATTATGGAATCACCACATGCCCAACGCAAAAATGAACACTTGTCACTCGCAGCTAAATTGTATGCAAAAAATCATGAGACGCACCCCTTTGATGACGTGCAACTAGTGCATAATCCCCTGCCAGAGATTAACCTGGCCGATGTATCAACCACTGTTCAATTAGGACCATTAACCCTTGAACAGCCCTTCTACATCGAAGCGATGACTGGCGGCAGCAAACAATCTGCCCAAATCAACCAAAAACTAGCCCAGGTGGCTGCTAAACACCACCTGGCAATGGCCACGGGGTCGGCTAGCATCATGATTAAGGATCCGGCAACCGCAGACTCATTTAAAGTTGTCCGGCGAGAAGATCCCGATGGTTTGGTATTTGCCAACCTCAGTGCTTCCGCAACCCGCAAACAGGCCCAAGCAGCAATTGATGCCCTAAATGCTGACGCTCTGGAATTGCATGTCAACGCCGTCCAGGAATTGACCATGGCGGATGGCGACCGCAACTTCCACTGGCTAATCAATATTAGTCAACTAACACGGGCATTAGATGTGCCAGTGATCGTGAAAGAGGTCGGATTCGGTATGTCGAAAGAAGCAATCCAGGCGCTAACTGACATGGGGGTAACGCTGATTAATGTTTCCGGTCGTGGGGGGACAAACTTTGCCAATATCGAAAACCGGCGTAATCGCCACGAGGACCTTCACGAATTACTGGATTGGGGCCAAACAACCCCTGAGTCCCTCCTGGAAGCCCGGCAAGGCCGTTCTAATTCCACCACGATTATTTCCTCTGGTGGCGTTTGCTCGCCGTTAGACGTCGTTAAGAGCGGTGTACTTGGCGCCCAAGCAGTGGGTGTCGCTGGTTACTTCTTGAACATCTTGCAACACCAGGGCATTGACGCCTTAGATGATGAGATCAGCCGCTGGGAAGTTGAACTGCCCCGCCTGCTCGCCCTTCTCGGCTGTTCATCCTTTACGGACTTGTCACGCAAGCCATTCGTTCTTCACGGAGCGACATACGAATATGCGCTGCAACGGCATCTAATCTAGGGAGGAAGGAAAATGACCCGTTACCAAAACCTGTTATTTGACCTCGATGATACTTTGCTAGATTATGGGGCGGCCGAAGATCATTCTCTCCGCACCCTCTTTGCGGAATATGACCTGCAACTGACACCCGAAGTTAAACGAACTTTCCAGGACTATAACGTAAAAATGTGGCAACGGTATGAGCGTGGCGAGCTGGACTGGCAAGCCATGCAAGTCCACCTCTTCGGTGATTATTTCAAAGTCTACCACCAGTTGAAAGTTGATGGTCGGCAAGTGATCGAACACTACCTAGACCTCCTGGCAGGCAACCACCAGCTAATTCCCGGAACCCGGACCATCATGCCCTATCTGAAGAAGAAGGGCTACGCGATTTATGCAGTCACCAACGGACAAGCCCGCGTTCAACGGGCACGAATGAAGGATGCCCACTTACGACAGTACTTTGACGGTGTTTTTATCTCAGAAATTGTCGGTGCGCAAAAGCCGAGCAAGCAAATGTTCGACATTGTCTTAGACAAAATTGACGGTAATCCAGCAAACACCGTCATGATTGGTGACTCATTATCGTCGGATATCCAAGGCGGCGTGAATGCGCACCTGGATACGGCCTGGTTTAATCCTGATGCCAAGCGCAACACCACCCGGTTGAAACCAACCTTTGAGTTTCACGCACTACGTGAATTAAAGACAATCCTATAAACAAAAAACAGGAAGGAATTGCAATGCAACTCTTTCCTGTTTATTTTTACTTCTGGTTGAAATAGATTTGGGCAAGCTGGCCAGCAAGTTGGTCAGTCTGTTGACTGGATAGACTATTTGAGAAAAGCATTAGTGAGCGGTAGCGGTTGGTGTAGACGACACAGGTATAGCCATCCACCGTGCCGTTATCATGTAACAGCGGACCATTGACATAAAAGCCGGCAAAGTAGTGACTAGGTGTATTAACTTTCGTACGAACAATCTGCCGAAATTCCGGCCGGTAATGATCCAGTGAATAATTCAGCAACTGCCAATAATTGCGTGGTGTCATTAACAGGTCTCCAGCGCCGAGGGTTGTTGATAGCTGACTCTGCAGGTGTTGCCAGTCATTATTTTGGTCCCCCGTCAACAGTAATGAGGAAGGAACCATCTGCGCATTGCGAATTTGGTAATAAAACTTCAGATCATGAAGGTGAGCTGGCCGCGCAAGTTCCTGAATTAATAGCTCACGATAAGGACGATGGTTAATTTTTGACAGGATCCCAGCCAGCAAAACATAGTTGATGCTAGCATACTGCCAACCAGTCCCACCGGTGGATTGATAATGGGACAAAGAATACGATTCCTGTTGTTGTTGATTAGTAAGAACTTGTTGCGCAAATCGTCCCTGGTCGGCCAACCCAGAAGTATGGGTCAGCAAACGCCAAATGGTAATCTGGTTACTGTCATTGACTTGCGGATAATAGTGGTTAAGGGTGGTATTCAGACTTAAGTGCCCACCTTTAATAGTCCGTAACACCATTAACCCGGTCAGCCACTTCTGCGTAGAGCCAATCGGAAACAGCCGGTCGGCAGTCAAGTGCTGCGCTGATTTTGGATTAACGGTGGCATTGGTTAGCACTAACGGTTGCCGTTTCGTTTGACCATTCACCAGTAAGACCACGTTGGCCTTGGAATGGACCAAGGTCCGTTGAAGTTGTTGTCGTTGGTAATGATTAGGCATTTGGCTTGCGTTCGCCTCCGGGACAACAAAGCAGACAACACTTAAACAAACCATCATCACCAACACTAACTTTTTCATCTTTTAATCCCCCATCATTACATGGATAGGTTGAATTGTACCGCAAGTAGCCACACTCGTAAATGGATTTAAACGAAAAAAGGAACACTTCAAGTCAGAAATGTTCCACAATATTTTATTCTTCTATTCCACGCTTAAATGTATCAAAAATCAATTGATCCTTAATTACTTGCCGATCTGGGGTTAAATCCCATGGTGAACCTGGCTGATGAGTTTGCTTACTTAGTCGAGCAGCATTGTAGTTAATGTAATCTTCATTCACTTTACTTAACAGATCTGCAATCTCACCATCTTGTGAAACCAAATTATAGTCATCCATTGCTTCTTTATCTGGCTTATCAATATCAAGTACACTTTTACCATTAAATTTATCATGTACTTCCGTTATCAATGGGCCATATTGAAAGTGAACGATTGTTGAAGAAAATAACTTATTTCCAGTTGCTGCTAAAAATCTCCCATACGCAATGTAAAGAAGTTTGATGACCTTCATTTGCGTTAACGGGTCAATGTTTAAATCTCCTTCTCTTTCAAAATAATTCTCAACTCGTAGCCAATTAGCTAACTGTACAGCCATAAACTTAGGCTGCTCTTTTGCGATTCAATAATATCGTTACCCTTACTGAGATAAGAGTTAACCTTCGAAACTAATTCATCGGAGTAGTTATTCTTGTCATTAGTAATATATTGTTGAAGCACATTATCATTAATAATGAGTGATTTTAGCATTCTATTATTGGCTTTAGTAGGAAATGCACCCGCTTCGTAAAGTGCAATAGTGTTTGGACTTAATCCAGTTAGTTCAGCTAAATTGCGTTGAGATAGCCCAACTTTAGCACGGTATTGTTTTAAATCTTTAGGTGACAATAGTCCCATTTCATCACGATATTGTTGACGAGCTATTTCTGCAGCTTGATCATCCAGTTTCTTATCTGGAATCAGTTCATTGGTATTACTGTCAAAAAGAGCTGGCGCCGTTACCGTATACTCATGCCCGTTAATGGTATAAGTAGTTGTAAAGTTCTTTTGGTAAGCCATATAAACCTCCTCCTTTAATAATCAAGATGAAAACTGATAAATACCACTTTTTGGTTATTCTCAGTAAACACAAACTTGATGTAATAAGTCTGCCCATCACTAGTCTTAAAATAACCAAATAAATCAACAGTATTTGACATAAAGACGATAAAGCTTGATTCTCAGCTATCAACACCAGTTGGCGAAGAGCCAAAAAAAGGCGCTGCGGTAAACCGCAACGTCTTTCTTATTTATGATTACTTCCAAAGGTAGTTAACTAAGCCAACCTTAGTCATACCGTCAGTAGCAACCTTCTTCAAAGCAGCAGCTGAATCAGCCATTGCCTTGGATTCACGTTCATTTAACGGAACTTCGATTACCTTAGCAATTCCGGATGCATTGATAACTGCTGGAGTACCCAGGTAGTTATCCTTAATACCGTATTCGCCGTCCATGTAAGCACCTACAGGCAATACCGCATTTTCATCACGCAGAATAGCACGAGAAATCCGCATTAAGCAGGTAGCAACACCATAAGCAGTGAAGCCCTTCCGATTAATGATTTCGTAAGCCTTGTGACGCACGTCATCTTCAATCTTCAGCAATTCATCATTGCTAATCCCAAGTTCGTCAGCAACTTCCAATAATGGACGGCCACCAACAGTAGCACTTGAATAAGCAGCAAATTCAGAATCACCGTGTTCAGCCATCACATTAGCAGAGATATCTAATGGGCTAACACCGAGCTTCTTAGCTAAAGCAACCCGCAAACGAGCTGAGTCAAGTGAAGTACCAGATGAAATAACTTGGTTAGCTGGCAAACCAGAAATCTTTTGCACAGCGTAGGTCAAGATATCAACTGGGTTTGCAGCAACTACGATAATGCCATTGAAACCACTCGACATAATACTCTTGGTAATTTGCTTCATGATTTCAAGGTTCTTACCTACTAAGTCCAGACGAGTTTCGCCAGGCTTTTGGGCAGCACCAGCACAGATAACAACTAAGTCTGCATCTGCACAAGCGTCGTAGTCAGCTTGGTAAACACCCTTTGGAGCGGTGAAGACAGTTGCGTCTTCAAGGTCCATCGCGTCACCTTCAGCATGATCCTTGCTTAAGTTGACAATCGCTAATTCTTCAGCTAAACCTTGTTGAACCAAGGCATAAGCATAAGCAGAACCAACTTGACCGTCACCAACAAGGACAACTTTTTGATGATTCTTAGACATAACTTCAGTTCTCCTTAATCAAACCGGAATTACATGAACAGGTGTGCGTATACAGGAACCAAGATGTCCATTGCCAATGAAACAATAACAACGGCAACGGCAGCCATAGCACCTTGAACTTCACCAAGTGAAAGAGCCTTAACAGAACCAACGGTGTGGCCGGCAGAACCAAGGGCTAAACCAGTGGCAACAGCTGACATCTTCTTAAGGCCAAGAACCTTAATAAGGAATTCAGCCAAGGCGTAAATAACAACGGCGTTAAGAATACATGCCATAGCAGTAACGGCAGGAACACCGTGAACACCGGCAGCAATTGGCATAGCAACGGCGGTCGTAGCAGCTTGTGGCAACATTGAAGCAGTTGAAGCAGCTGACAGACCGAAGAGCTTAGATACTAATTGAATCAAGAAGAGTGAAACAAATCCACCGACGAACATGATAACAATAATATCGAACCAGTACTTCTTGAACACGTCGTTAACACGGTACAGAGGAATAGCGAAGGCCATGGTAGCTGGGTTCAAGAACCAGAAAATCATGTTACCACCAGGAAGGTAGTAAGTCTTGTAAACGACAGCGGTCGTAGAACCGGTGCACTTAGCCCAGATAGCTAAGATAACAATACCTAAAATCATACCAACCAGTAATGGGTTGAAAAGGAAGAAACCATTACTAATCTTAGTTAACCACATACCTATTAAGTAAACGATTAATGAAATAAAAATACCAGTGAATGGTAGTGCTAGATTTGTAACAATCGTATTAGCCATAATTTAATTGCCTCCCCTAGTCTTCATCCTTGGTACCAGTGATCTTGTGGTGAATACCCATGACCAAAGCACCAACGTAAGCAATGACAACAAGAAGGATGATTGTTGAGATGATAATTACAATAACATCTTGAAGTCCTTCCTTCTTCATGATGTCCAAGTGGGCAGCCAATTGGATACCTGATGGAACGAACAGGAATGCAATCAAGCCGATCATGAAGTCACCAAATTTAGCAACTTGGTGAAGCTTAACAATGTGACAAGCCAACAGAATGTAGAGCAGAACCATCGCAATCAAAGAAGTTGGTACGACGAAGCTCTTTGGAAAAAGATCAGAAATCAATTGAGAAACAAATAAAATAGCTGCAAAGATTCCCATTTGTACATAAATGTTTGAATCTTTTTGTTTATTGTCCTTTCCCATAAGTTATTCCCTCCCTAGAGAATTAAAAAAATTTGGAATTGATACCAGAATCCTGGTATCGCCTTCGTTATCTAATGTACTCCTCTTTTTAAGAATGTGTTAAATTTCACAGTCGAATGACCTTTTTTTGAAATGAAATGCCCTATAGGCGTCGTGAAATGCCCTATAGTTTGTTAAATAATAAACACAATTAACATTCCTGTAATAGAACACCACTCAGTCAAGTAGCTAAAAATACTTATATATCAACCCTTTTCCCTTAATTGGGTAGTACCAACCAAATAAAAAATGCTGAGCAATGACTTGCTCAGCATTGTGTGATTTTTTACATTCCTAACGCTTGCTTAGTGGCATTAACGTAGGACCGACTAACAGGGACCTTAATACCGCCTTCCAGGGTTAATTCGTAGGTGTGGTTAAAACTTGGCTGAAGTTCCTTTACCTTATTCAAATTGACCACGAAACTCCGGTGAACGCGAATGAAGCGTTGCGGATCCAGTTGGTTAATCAGGGAACGCAGGGTCTGCTTACTGGTAAACTGGCGCTCCGTTGTATGGATGTGGATGCTGCCATTCTCGGCCTGGATGTAGAGGATGTTCCGCTTCTGCAAAACAATTGTCCGCTCATCAGAAGTAATCGACATTCGCGGATTCTTCTGTTGCTGATTAGCAATCGTTTCAGCCGGGTGGACAGCCGAATTCAATTTAGCAACCCGCTCGATCGTTTCATTGATCCGGTCCTGTTCAAACGGCTTCAAAACATAGTCAACGGCATTAGCTTCAAAAGCATCGAGGGCATACTGGTCATAAGCCGTTGCGAAGACAATATAGGGACAGTCCGGTTGTTTCTTCAACTGCTTGGCAAAGGTCATCCCACTACCATCCCCCAGCTGAATATCCAAAAAGACCAAGTCAGGGTGATTCTTATTAATTGCTTCTTTAGCTTGCATAACCCCGTCAGCTTCATTGATCGCATCGACCTGCTTGTTTTGCTCCAGCAGGTAATGTAATTCGTCCCGTGCTAACGGTTCATCATCCACGATTAAGACTTTCATTGCCTGTTCCTCCCTTAGTTTGCAGTGGTAATGAAATAGTGACTTTCGTTCCATTCTTTCCCGTATCAAATTGCAAGTGACTCTGTTGATCATACAATCCGGTCAATCGCTGGTTGAGATTTTGCAAAGCGGTGCCACTCCCGTGTTCAGATGGCACCACTTCCTGCCCAAGCTTGGGCAATAACGATGCTGGAATTCCACAACCGTTATCAGCAACTTGTAAAATCAGACGGTTGTTTTGGCGCCAAATATTGATCAAAACCTTGTTGCCTGATTTACGATTTCCAAATGCATGCTTGATGGCATTTTCAACAAGCACCTGGATTGTAAATGGCGGCAAAAGAACATCATTATTAACCTCACTATTGAAGTGGACCTCATACTTATCAGGAAAACGGGTCTGTTCTAATGATAGGTAGGCATTGACGTGATCCCGTTCCTGCGCCAGGGTGATCTTGGTAGCTCGGGCCCCAATCAAGTTGGCGCGGAAGTAGGTCGATAGTTGCAACAACAACTGGCGAGCTTTATCCGCATCCCGCCGCATCATCGCACTAATCGTGTTAATGGCATTAAAGAAGAAATGCGGGTTAACCTGCGCCTGCAATGACTTAATTTCGGCATCCCGGACTAACTTAGCTTGCATTTCAGCTTCTCCGAGGGCAATCTGGTTAGCAAAGATTTCTCCTAACCCGGTGGCCAGTTGAATCTCGACCGGGGTCAACCGCCAGCTATCGGTGTAGTACATCTTTAACGTCCCCGCGACCTTGTTGCCGATCCGCAAGGGGACGACAATGGCGGCCTGTAGAGGACAGTTGACATGGGAACAGCCAATCTCTTCCGCATTTTTGGCCACGCGGACCTGGCCGCTATGAATCACCGATTCCGATAAATTAGTGACCATTGTTTCTCCCGCAATGTGGTGGTCACTCCCGGCACCGACATGGGCTAAAATGATGTGCCGGTTAGTGATACTGATGGCATCAAAGTTGGTGTGGGCTTTAATAATTTTGACCACTTTTTCAGCGGACTGGCGGTTCAGGCCATTCCGGAAGTACGGTAACGTTTCGTTAGTCAACTGCAAAACCGAGTGCGTCTGGGTCGCCCGCGTTTCCTCTTCCTGTCGCAAGTACATCGTGATTACGGAGATAAAGATCGATGTCCCGATCGACGAAATAATAATCATTGGCAAAGCGATAAAAGAAACTAGCCGCCAACCAGTCGGACTAAATAGGAAGACAAAAATCATCTGGATCGTTTCCATGGACAAGCCGACGATGAAACCGCGCTTCGGCGTCATCCCCGTAAATGAACTGTTCTTATCCTTATATAGGTATCCGGACAACAAGCCAATCAACGCTGAACTCGGAATGTAGAACCAAGCTTGACTGGCAAAGCCACCCTGCATCACCCGGTGCAGACCCGCGATTAAACCAACCGATCCGCCTACCCAGGGACCACCAATAATGCCGGCCATGGTGACGGCCAAAATACGAGCATTAACGATTGAATCATTGTGGTTAACGGCGGTTAATAAAACTTTATCATGGAGGTCATTAGTCGGGTCAATCTCAATCCCAGTGATGTTCGCCAAAATAGCAAATAGCGCAAAAATGATGACGAGCTGCAGGCGGGCAGCAAAGGTTTTGGCAAACAGCAGGCGGCGGAAAGCAGGAATGTTAACTAACAGGAAGGCCAAGATAATGACAATCCCGACCCGTTCCGCCATTAAAATCGAAAGATAAATCATTAGTTACCAGACCCCACTATTGATTTGTTCCGGTGTTGATTACCGGTTGAGTGCCCCGCTCGGAAATGATGGCTACCATGATGTTATTGATGATCTGCAATCTTTGTTCATCATTTAGGTCCAGGTTAGCTTCCTTGGCAAGTCGGTCAATCGCGTCTTCCGTGATGGAAACCGCCCCTTCAACAATAATCTTCCGGGCAGACAGGATGGCAGCGGATTGTTGCTTCTGGAGCATTGCGGAAGCAATTTCCGTGGCGTAGGCCAAGTGGGTCAACCGTGTTTCAATAATCTTGACCCCAGCGACATTCAACCGTTCTTGCAGCTCGGCGGTTAAACGATCGGAAACCTCCGTCGGGTTCGAACGCAGGGTCAGGGCATTCTCATTTTCAAAAGTATCATATGGATATTCACTTGCTACATGGCGGATGGCGGATTCAGATTGAATCTGAACGAATTGCTCGTAGTCATCAACCGCAAATAGTGCTTTAGAGGTGTCGACCACCTTGAAGACAATCACCGCAGCAATTTCCACTGGATTCCCCTTCAGATCATTCACCTTCAGGATCTGACTGTTGAAGTTCCGTACCCGCAATGAAACTGGTTCCTTATCCGTGAATGGGACGGTCATAAACAGGCCGGCGTCACGAATCGTACCAATATAGTTACCGAAGAAGGTTAAGGCTTTCGCCTCATTTGGCTGGATAATTGTCAAACTGGTCATCAAGATCAAAACGAGGGCAATCAGGACCACCCCGCTAATCAGCATCCCCAATGAGCCATGGCGAAAGCCAGTATATGCTAACCACAGACCAGCCAAGCCACCAATGATGGCGACAAGCAGTCCCAAGTAACCATTAACATGAAACGCATTCTTTTCTTTCATTGATTATTCCTCCTAAAAACGCAAGCCTTTTGGATAGAAATTCTTAATTGTGCCGTTGACTAACTTTCCAAATCCACACGTATGCCGGTCACAAACTAGCAGGTACCAACCATTCGGCAAGTCATTGTTAGTCTGGACAGTGTCGCCGTGAACATATTGCCGCCATTGGTCCTGAGTTAATACAATCTTCTGGCCCACTTCATCAGGATCCAGGGCCAGGGCCCACGCCAATGCGGGTTCAAAGCGGCGTTTTTTAAACGTCCCCAGGTGCAAGCCGGGACGCATGACTGTCATATCAGTGAGGTCGTCAATCCCAGCTGGCAAGTCATACAACTGGTCGCCAAAGGTCAATAGGTGGTGCGGCTGGTAATTAGGAACCAGGCGCTTTTTCAATGCATTGAATTCCTGCAGCTGCTCCTTCGGCAAGCTGGCATGACCACCACGTTTTTTGCGCCGACGCTTCTTTTTAGCGGGTGCAGGGGGATTAGTCATTGCTTCACCGTACTGCAGTTTGGCAATGAAGTGGCCCTCCCCCTTGATGTGATGAGGGAAGAGGCGGACGGCCTTCGTCAATTCTGGATTACCATTGGCCCAATCTGGACGACCGTCATCCATCCCCGGATACTTCTGCACCTCCGCCATCGTCATGGATGGATAATTGTCCAGAATCCAGGCGATGTTTTGTTCATCCTCTTCAGGCGCAAAGGTGCAAGTCGAATAAACGAGTGTCCCGCCCGGCTTCAGCATTTTAATGGCCGAGGCAATGATCTTCCGTTGGCGGTTCGCGCATTCAGCCGGATAATCCGGGTTCCAGTATTCGATCCCAGCTGGTTCTTTACGGAACATCCCCTCACCCGAACACGGGGCGTCAATCAAAATCCGATCAAAGAAAGCCGGAAACTGTTTTTCCAATTCATCAGGGCTTTCGTTCATGACCACAGTGGACTTGGTTCCCCAGCGTTCAAGGTTTTCCGCCAATACCTTAGCTCGTTTACGGAAAATTTCGTTGGCTACCAAGAGGCCCTGGTCTTTCATCAGACCGATCAGGTGCGTTGATTTACCACCGGGGGCCGCGCACAAGTCCAAGACCCGCTCACCCGGCTGGGGATCCACAATCTCACCGACGTACATGGCGGATGGTTCTTGACTATACACCCATCCCGTGACATGATCGAGGGACTTACCGTTGACCTGCCCGTAATAACCAGTCGGTACATAGGGCACCTTCCCCGATGCTTGGTCAATCGTGGCCGTCGGTTCCCCTGGTTTTAACGGGTTCACCCGGAAGCCAGCATAACTCGGTTGGTCAAAGCTAGCTAGAAAAGCAGGAGCCTCATCCCCCAATAGTTGACGATATTTTTCAACGAACGCAGTCGGTAGTTGCATTAGATAAAATCCTCTTTTTTAGTACAAAATTCTTCATCTATTGTACCTTATTTTGAGGCCGGTCTAAATACCTGGCCCAGAAATTGAGAGTTCACTTTTAAGACGAGCAAGTGTATAATAATTTTTCAACATTGTGGAGGAAGTGAAGCAGATGGACCAGCACTTAATTGCCATTGACTTAGACGGGACGACCCTTAATAACCAGTCTCAATTGACTAGTGAGACAATTCGCACACTGCGGGCAGCCGCTAAGCAGGGTCACATTGTCAGCATTATTACGGGGCGCCCCTACCGAATTGCCCAGCATATTTATGACCAGATTGGCATCCATACCCCCATGGTCAACTTCAATGGTGCACTGGCCCATATTCCCCACCAAATGTGGTCTAAGGAGTATGAAATCAAGCTCACACAAGAGCTCGCGTTTGACCTGGTCAACCATCGGCAACAGTTAGGAATCGAAACCATCACCCTCGAGAGTAAAAACAAATTCTGGGCGAACCGGGAAACAAAGGACGTTCCGGAGTTCTTGCCCAGTCATTTAACGCCAAAGCAGCGGCTGAAGGCCAGCAACGTCGATGAGGACCCAATTACGATCATCATCGAATACCAACCCGGTCATGAACAAGAAATTATCAAACGGGTTAACGAACGTTATGGTGATTTCGTGGAACCAAGTATTTGGGGTGGCCCATATAATGTTCTCGAGTTGATTCACCGGGGGACCCATAAGGAAGCGGGGATGTATTACCTTGCTAAGCAATACGGGATCAGCAAGAGTCATATCATTGCCTTTGGTGATGAACACAATGATCGAGAAATGATCGATGCGGCGGGCCGCGGGGTGGCAATGCGCAATGCAATCCCCGCCATTAAGCAATTAGCTGACGATGTCACGGAATTTGATAATGACCATAATGGCTTGGCAAAGTACTTACAAAAATACTTTAAACTCGCTATCTAACACAAAAAGGGATGAACCAACATTGATTCATCCCTTTTTATATTATTATTCATTTGACATTAACTATTCTTCTGGTTCCCCGATGTACTTACCAACGACTGGCAAGTCCTTTAAAACTGAATCACCGTGAATGCTCCGTTTCATAGCTGGAGTAATATCGTGACCAGCAAGATTACCATGGTGGTGGCCACCCTTCCAGTTAGGGACGCTAGATACATCATAAACGATACCGTTGCAGGCAACGTATGCTGGATGACCATCCTTACCATCAAAGGCAGATAATTGGTCCCCTGTGAATGTGCGTTCTGCCATCTTTCTTTCCCCCCTAGTGAGCTTTGAGTGTCTAAATTGTACATTAACTAATAACGTTAGACAAGCGAAATATGCAATCTCTCCGTAAAATAATTTTATATTCATTATTATAAGTGTATTAATTTTATTATCAATCATTTTATTACTTTTGATTTATATTTTTATTTGTTATATGAATTATTCTACTAAAATTGTTATAATAAAGCTGAAGGTGATTTTGCAAATTACTTTCGCTAACATACTTCTACTTTGGAGACTGGGGTTGTGCTCGGTCTCTTTTTTGGTGCTAATTATTATTTGCAATTTAAAAGACGATGTGTATAATCAAATGCAAGTAAGCGAAAGCGCCTATCGCAAAATAATCGATGTCAGAGAGCATCATTTTGGAGGTTAATTGAATATGCAACAGACAAGTACGCATCTTGCGGAACCAATGACAAAGAACCAGAAGTGGGTCATGGCCTCAACGGCCGCGGGTTTCTCACTGGAAAACATGGACATCATGTTCCTGTCGTTTGCTTTAGCACCAATCATTGCCAGTTTGCACATCTCGAGTGCAGCTGCGGGATGGATTGGTTCCATCACTAATTTGGGAATGCTTGCAGGGGGAGCAATTTTCGGCCTTGTCGGTGACCGGCTGGGTCGTGTAAAGACATTCTCTTACACGATCTTTATTTTTGCCTTTGCCACCGCGGCGATGTTCTTTGCCCACACCTTACCAATGATCTACACACTACGGTTTCTTGCCGGGATCGGTGCTGGTGGTGAATACGGTGTCGGCATTGCCCTGATCGCGGAAAATTTCCAACCACACATGATTGGTCGGTTAACATCCGTCGCTGCGATTGGTGGTCAAGTTGGAGCAATCTTTGCCGCAGTCATGGCGGCCTACATTATCCCAGCATTCGGGTGGAACGCCCTCTTCTTACTCGGGGTCATTCCAGTTATTCTGACCTACTTCATTCGTCGTCACGTGAACGAAAGTCAAGAATTCCTGTCGGCCCACAAGAAGGCAATTGAAACCCACGAAAAGATTGCGGTTAGTCGCCTGTTTGCGACCCCCGGTTTAGCCATCCAAACCCTCGGTTTAATGATCATGACCATTGTCCAGATTGCCGGCTACTTTGGTTTGATGAACTGGTTACCTTCCATTGTCCAAAAGCAACAAGGCTTGTCAGTTTCTGGCTCTTCCATCTGGATGATTGCAACAATTATTGGAATGAGTATCGGAATGATGGTCTTCGGCACCATCATGGATAACTTCGGCCCACGGTGGGCATTTGGGATCTTCCTGATTGGTTCCGCCTCAGTAATGTTCACCATTTTGATGGTCAAGAGTGCGGTTGCCTTAGTACTGGCCGGGGCCTTAATTGGTTTCTTCTCTAACGGTATGTTCGGTGGTTATGGTGCGGTCATTTCCCGCCTCTACCCAACGGAAATTCGGTCAACTGCTAACAGTATCATTATGAATGTCGGCCGGGCCATTGGTGGCTTCTCCTCAGTAGTCATTGGTCTCCTGATGGACCACTACACCCTTGCTGTTACCATGGGTTGCTTATCCGCCCTTTACATTCTGAGCTTTGTTGTCATGTCACTACTCCCTGGAATGCGGAAGTTAAGTCGGTAAATTTAATAAGATAAAGAATACCCAGCACTAGCGAAGTTGCTAATGCTGGGTATTTAATTTTTAAATGATCGTTGCTGTGATATTGTCTGCTTCTAATGCAGCATAGTCGAAACGTGTTCAGCCTAAGCTCCCTCAAGCTAACGACCTCCTCCGACGACAAGTCGCCGTTTGTTGGAGATCTACTGCAACGTAGTCGAAACGTGTTCGCCAGGAGCTTGCTAGAGCTAGCAACCTCCTTCCTAGGCGTGCAACGCCTTCGTCAGGAGAAATTGCTAGCCTTCCGCAAGCTCTTTTCTGGCTCACACTCTACTTAATTAACGAATCCAAAAACGTCACGATATAGTACAACAAAATAGCGGCAATACATAATTGAAGCAACTGCCACATTCCATGCAATACTTTCTTATTCCATTCCTTATTAGATTGATTCTTTGGCTTTTGATCCACGGTCCCTAATCCTCCTGTTTGCTAATGTCAGTATTATACCACGGGGGCAATTTGGTTAGCCAATGGTCATAATATCCATTTCTTCAAGGACATCCCCCACCAGTGCCGGTTGCAAAGTCACCTCACCAGTCGGACGACCGCCAATCTGTGGCAAGAAATAGCGGACAATGGCCCGGTAACCTTCACCCGGCGCCATCTCAGGGTTCCGTTCAATCCAAATTGGCGAGAAGGCATTGATCTCATCATCGTTATACAAGTTATACTGATGAATCACCGTCTGCAGGTCTTCCATGATTCGGCGATACGGGTGTTGGAGACGCAATTGTTCCAAATCTGCCAGAGTTTCCCCGGTACTCGTATCAAATGGCGGATTATCGCGAAAGTAAGATTGGATCCGTTGCAGGCCACTATAGGATAAGGCTGTCACAAAGGTATTGCCCTGGTGAACGTCTTCCAGGTCGGTCAGAGATAATTGGGTTTCACGCGCGAGAACCGACAAGTACTGGTCAGCCATTGCAATCAATTCTGACTCGATTAATTGTAAATCACTACGGGTAATCATAAAAAGTCCTCCTCTCACTTACTTTCGGACGCCAATATAGTAAACACTGTTAATTATGACCATATTTCCCGGCAAAATACAAACATTTCGTTAATTATATGGTTGGTCTAGGCCGTCAATGCTATAATAGAACTTGTAACATTGAAAACGCATACATGCGGATAAGGAGTGATTTTGATGGCAGAACCATTATTTCTAAAGCCAGTATTTCACGAAAAGATTTGGGGCGGTCGTCACTTGGAAACCGATTTTGGTTACAAAATTCCTGATGGAACGATCGGCGAATGTTGGGCAATTTCTGGACACCCTCATGGGCCAAACGTGATTGAAAACGGACCTTACAAGGGCCAGTTATTACCAGACGTTTATAAGGAACATCCGGAACTGTTCGGTAGTCCAAAGTCCCCAGTATTTCCCCTGTTAACCAAGATTTTGGATGCCAATGCTTCCTTGTCCGTTCAAGTTCACCCTGATAACAAGTATGCTGAGGAACACGAACATGAATTAGGCAAGACCGAATGCTGGTACGTTATTCATGCTGAGCCAGGTGCTTACCTAACATATGGTCACACCGCGAAGACCCGTCAAGAGTTAATTGACATGATTGACAATCATCAATGGGATAAGCTCTTCGGCAAGAAGCCAGTCAAGACTGGGGACTTCGTTTATGTTCCATCCGGGACGATTCACGCCCTGAACAAGGGAATCATCGTGCTGGAAACCCAACAAAGTTCCGACACCACCTACCGGATTTACGATTACGACCGGGTTGACAAGAAGACTGGTAAGAAGCGTCAATTGCACTTGAAGCAATCCAAGGAAGTTACCACTGTTCCATTCAAGGAACCTAAACTCCACGAAACCAGTGAAAAGATTGGCGACTCCACTGTCACGACCTTAATCACGCAACCAGATTCACCATTCTTCTCCGTTTATAAGTGGGATGTGCATGGTGAACTGACCCGTAAGCACGAGCATGGTCCATACACGTTGATTTCGATTATTGACGGGGATGGTTCCATCACCGCTGATGGGAAGACTTACGAACTCCACAAGGGTGTTCACTTCATCGTTCCGGCAACGATTAAAGAATGGACAATGAAGGGTGATATGTTGGTCATCGCTTCTGAATCCGTTGAATAAAGTAAATTAAGCTTGTTAATAAAGAAGCGACTCGCATTGAAGCGGGTCGCTTTTTGTTGTATATGACGGTGGTTTACTTTGACAAATCCTAACCGTGTTAATCTTAAAATTTCATCAGCAATAGAAACGAAAAATATTTGCTTGATTAGTGCGAGACTTTTGGCTGACTAATGGAAATACTTATCCAACGTCTTCCCGTAAGCAACAAGTTCCTTCATGCTCGCCTGTTTCTCTGGCTCCACAATCTCGTCAGGAATACGGTCTTCCTCGTCATCGATCTGGTGACGACCCCAAATGCAGAGGGAAAACATTAGGTCACGTAAGGAAGCCCCGGCATCCGTCAATGTCCACTTATGATCGTCATCCTTAATTGGGTTCATAATTCCCAATTTCTGCAAACATGTTAAATTGTGTTCGATTGTCGTATCAGTGGCATTGGGGAGCAACTGTTGCAATTCCGTTTCATCAAATGGACGAAAGCCCAGCCAAAACAGTAACCGTGGTTGCCATTCATTTGACAACACTTGGAGAGCGAAATTAATTCCAGTTTTATTGGTAGCATTTGTCATAATCAGCACCTCGACACTCAAATTAGTTCTCGGTTTCTCTTCTATCCATCATTATTATACCGAATTACCAGACAAATGTTAAAATTATGTACAATATTTCAAGAATTCCTACAATTCGACTGATGGTATCGATCAAATAAAACATGGTAAAAATTGGCATTAAAGTTCTCACCATAAGCTTGCATTGCCGCAGCGGCGACCGTTTGTGCCATAATTTGAAAAATCATACTCTCATGGTGTTGGCGGTGCTGGCGCCAATTATAACCAGCAGACTTTCTGACCATCCCCGTCACATCCCCCTTCCGCGCTCCGTAGTGTCGACACAGATTCTCTAGGGACGACAAGTGAATGGTTCCCACATCGTGAGCCGCCCTACGCATTCGCCGGAAGGTCTTCATATTCGTATCAATAATCACCCGGATCATTTCGCGCTTTTTACCTTTGAAAGTTGCCAATACAGCATCAGCCTCTTCATCAAAGCAATAGTTATCCAAGTAATGGTTCATGAAGTATACCACCGCCGGATTGGTTCGTCCGCAAGTGGGGACCAGCGCGTAGTTACCAGCAACGTAGCCTAATGTCCGTTCCGTAATCATTTGATATAGACACCGCATTTCATAATAGTGGATCCCGGCAACCTCACTGAAGCGGTCTAAGACTTTTTTCAACGATTGGTTAAGGACAATTAATTGGCCATACCGGGTTAGGACTAACGTTTGTTTCTGCTGATAGCGGGTCACCAATAACGTATTATCCCAGCGGACTTCAAAGCCATTGGTGAACTCTTTAATCGGTAAAGTGGTGAGTTTCCGCAAGTCAATTGTTTCGATGATCAACACCCTACTTTCTAAAAAACTTAATTTTTGAATGAATCTTGCTCATCCATGAACAAATATTAAGATATTGGATTTTTTAACCGCTGTCAATCACTTTTTAAACGCCAACAGATCATTCTTATCATTCGCTTAGGAACAATCAATTAGGTTAAATTAACGGTACTCAAGAGCTCTTGGGAATTAAATCACAAAGAGGTTCCCAAATGAAAAATGGTAAACTTTCTGCTGGCCTGATCTACCTATCAGCAAACAATCGCCAGCGACTTATCCATGCCGTACTTAAGAAACTATGTATCGCCCCAAGTGATGATGATTATGACGACCTTTTTCAAGAAGGCTGTTTAATCTTTGCGGATGCTTTTGCTCGTCATCCTGACCCGGTCAAAAATGAACGACAACTAATGAACTTCGCCTTCAAACGGATCTATTGGCGATTACTCGATCAGTTACGCCGGATCAACAAGCAAACTGCCACCACCGTCTTATCGCTAGACGATGACCAGCAATCAGCGGACCAGGTGGAACGATGTCTCACTGATGACACTAGTCAACACCCCTTCGCTCGATTAGAGCACGCGAGCTTCATGGAGATATTATGGCGGGCTTGTACTCCCAATCAGCGGCGTTACTTGTTTGCCTGCCTCTGGTTAGATTACCGGGACAGTGAAATTGCGGAATATTATCATGTCAGTCGGCAAGCCGTCGCCGGATGGAAACGCGGAATGATCACTAAGGCTCGGCAGATTGCCGCCCGTGATCATTTCGACTAGAATGAAGGAGTAGAGAAATGGGGGACAGTAATGAATCCACACCAAACTAGTTGTGACCACGATTGGTTTCACGTCCGTTATCATGGTGAAGACCGTGACGATGGGACATCCAATGAATTAAGTATTAAACCAGCCGTTGATGAAGACCGCCTAAACGTCTTACTGACGAATGTCGGGTTTGACCAGCACTGTTACGACAACACCCTTTCCCTAACACGGGAAGACGCCGCACAGCTTGCTGACTTTCTAAAAGAATGGCTTAATCGGCCAAAATAATGAAACAGCTGTTACCAAGCAATTCGCTTAGTAACAGCTGTTTTAGTTATGGTTGCGGTTGATCAGAATACTCATGCAGCAACTTACTCATTTCACCCCAGTATTCCATGGCCATCAAGGCATCATTTACCGATTGCATCATCAGGTCAATTTCCGCCATGTACTCTAACTGTTCCTTTAACAAACGCATGGAATTATCCATACTGACAACGTTACCCTCCACCTTGGCAATCATTGGTAGCCGGCTCATTACGTCATCTTGGAGGTCATGAATTACATCCAGGTAAAAAGTATTCCCCAGTTCGAACATCATTTTCAGCGGATCACCCTTGCCCAACTGACGAAGATAGGCAATATACCAGTTGCCCATCCGTCGCCAGTACTTTTGCCAGAGCGTCGCCGAAGATGTTTGAGTTGGATTATCAGTAAACGGTGGAATCTTCTTCCATTGATTATAAAGGTCAACATAGAAAGACTGGTGCTCAGTATCACCAAAGTCTTCCAATTCATGAGTAGAAGTTAAATAACCGCCTAATCCTTCAACAATTTGGGTTGGTGTGATTGTTTGCTTAGTCATGAAAATCTCCTTATTGTTAATTATTTATTTGGGTGTGAAAATAGCTGGGCTGCTTTAATCGCCTGTTGCCAACCAGCATACAGGTGGTTAGCCTGGTCAGCACTCATTTGTGGCTCGAATTCGTCGCCGATCTTGGAAAGCTTGCGGAGTTCTTCCTGGTCCGACCAAAAGTCCACTGCCAAGCCTGCCAGGAAGGCCGCTCCGAGTGCAGTCGTTTCTTCCATTGCGGCCCGCTTAATTGGGGTCTGCAAAATATCAGCTTGGAACTGCATCATGAAGTTATTACGGGACGCCCCACCGTTTACGGTCAAGGCCGTCAGTGGCAGGCCGGTATCCTTAACCATTGTGTCCACCACATCCCGAGTCTGGAAGGCAATTGATTCCAAGGTTGCCCGGACAATGTGACCACGGTTTGTCCCCCGGGTTAGGCCGAACATAGCTCCCCGCACTTCTTGATCCCAGTATGGGGCCCCAAGTCCAGTAAAGGCAGGGACAACGTAAACACCGCCAGTTGACGCTGCTTTGACCGCCATGGCTTCGGATTCACTGGCATGCTTAAACAGCTGGAGGCCATCGCGTAACCATTGCACAGCCGACCCAGCCACAAAGATACTTCCTTCCAGGGCATAGTGAACCTGGTTATTTAAACCATAGGCAATCGTGGTCAGCAAGCCATTATCAGATAAGGTTGGCTGCAGGCCAGTATTCATCACGATAAAGGCCCCAGTCCCGTAAGTATTCTTGACCGAACCCTTATCATAAGCGGCCTGGCCAAACAGTGCGGCCTGCTGGTCACCAGCAATGCCAGCAATCGGAATTTGGACCCCAAAGAAGTGGTAGTCTCCAGTATAACCGTAGATCGCCGAACTGGGCTTAACTTCAGGCAGCATCGCCCGTGGAATATCTAACAGGTCGAGGATATCCTGGTCCCAATCCAACTTATGAATATTGAACAGCATCGTCCGGCTGGCGTTGGTAACGTCCGTTGCGTGAACACGATGACCAGTTAAGTTCCACAGTAACCAGGTATCGATCGTCCCAAAGAGTAAGTCACCCTTAGCGGCCTTCTCCCGTGCCCCGGGAACCCGGTCTAGAATCCACTTAATCTTCGTGGCAGCAAAGTAAGAATCAATCACTAAGCCCGTCTTGGCATGGATCATGTCCTTATAGCCATCTTTAATCAACTGTTCAGCAATGTCACTGGTCTGCTTTGATTGCCAAACAATCGCATGGTAAATGGGCTTGCCAGTATGACGATCCCAAATGATGGTGGTTTCACGCTGGTTGGTAATCCCAATTGCCGCAATCTTATAAGGCTTGATCTGCGACTTGATCATGACATCTGAAATAACCGACTGAACACTATCCCAGATTTCAAGGGCATCGTGTTCCACCCAACCAGGTTGCGGAAAGTATTGTGGAAACTCCTGTTGGCTCATTGCAACCTTATTACCAGCATGATCAAAGATAATGGCCCGCGAACTGGTCGTCCCCTGATCAATCGCCATCACATACTGCTGTTCATTCAAAGTTAAAGCCATCCTTTCCAAAATAAAAGGGAGTTAGTCAAACCAACTAGCTCCCTTTAATAGTTACTTATCACTAACCATCTTACCAGCAACACTGTAACGATCCTTACGCATTTCGTTTAAGACGATGTGGATCCGTTCAGCAGGAACGTTGGCATCCTTTGAAATTGCTGCGGTGACATCCTTCACCAAAGCCTTTAATTGGTCTTCAGAACGTCCTTCTAGTAAGTCAATGTGTACTAATGGCATAACATTGCCCTCCTTATTTATTTCTTTAATTTTACCATATTCATCCTAGCGGAACCATTATTTTCCGGTTGATGATTTTGGCGAAGCAAAAGTGCGGCGAATTTCACCCACATGATCATATGAACCAGTGAAGAGAATGTGGTCCCCGGCCTCAATGACTGTATCACCATGCGGGGCCAAAGGTTTACCATGACGGTAGATTCGACTAACCGTCATCTTATCAATGTATGGCAAACTCTTGAGCTCTTGCCCAACATATCGTAAGTTGCGAACCGTGACTTCAAACAGCCCGGACTCAGTATTAGTCATCATTTGATAAGCAGCTGGCGACTCAACCATCGCCCGTAGCATACTAGTTTGAACAATGAAGGAATTAAAGATTTCTACCCCAAGCTTCCGCAATTCAGCAGCGTGCTCCCGGTTAATATTCGGGTGGTTCAAACCAGCAATAATCCGGTTCACCCCGTGAGCATGGGCCATCTTCGCAATCTGGTAGTTCTTACTGTCATTAGGAAAAGCCGCTACCAGGACATCGGTATCAAAGAAGCCCTGCTGATCTAATGCTTCGGCAGTTAATTCTGGTAAATACGTTAAATGGTTTACTTCACTATTATAGGTTTTGTAATTTTCCTGTGCATCAGTCACCATGCGCGTCGCGTACCAATTTTTCGTCAACTGTTGGACAATCGGCACGGTAAATTGATTGGCGCCGATAAAGACTACCCGCTGCTTGATTAAGTCTTCATGAGCCAATTGATAAGTGGAATTGAAGACAATCGGTCCTAAGATACAAGCCACTACCGCCGCTAAAATGAATGCGGATGATTGGTTGTTGGTAATGACATGCAGGTTACGGGCCACCTGTAAAGAAGGCAATACTAATGTAATCGTCGTAACCGTCAAAAAGGTCCCCGCAAACGAATTGCGTTTACCAAAGCGGCGGCGAAGAGCAAGGTAAGCCGGTAGCTTAGCAAGGATGAAGCCAGCTACTAACACCGGAATCAAAGCCAGCGCGGCTTTATTAGCAAACAGCGTCCGCAAATTAAGCCGATCACCAGTCATGATAAAGAAGATGGGAATAAAGAAACCGTACCCGATCGCCGTAATTTTTTCCTGGGTGGCTTCACTCGGCTGCAAGAGCTTCATGACCATCCCGGCTAAAAAGGCCCCCAGGATGTTTTCGGCCCCAACATTCTCGGCTACAGTAACAAGCGCAAAAATCAGGAAGAACGCCAAGCGGATATCCAGCTGGGTTGTTGCCTTAGAAATTTTATTAAACCAAATGAATGGTTGTTTGAAGTGCCGCAAGAGCATAATTGCCGCCACAAACAGCAGAATAATTAACCATAAACGTTCGACATTATGACCATAGATCGAAGCATAAATAGTCAATGAAAGCATCGGGATAACTTCTCCTAACACTGCCGTCAGTAAAATCGTCTGGCCCATCGGCTTATTGACAATTCCCTTTTCCTTCAAGGTCGCAATGACAACCCCCAAGGCAACGGTGGAGAATAAAATTGCTGTCAAGAAAATATCAGAAAAGAGGCCCACCATTCTGAGAATGAATCCCAGGATCACCGCCATGGCAATCACCCCAGTAAAGGCTAAGCCCGCAACGGCGACTGGTGATTTACTGTCACGCTGTTGACCGGGCACGCGTTTAAAGAGGTCAAAATTAATTTCCATCCCGGAGAGGAACATTAAAATAATGACCCCAAGGCTCGATAAGAGGGTCAGAGAAGATGTTTCCTGGACGAGGTTGAACCCACTCTTGCCCAGGACGATCCCGGTGACGATTTCAGCGACCGCAGTCGGCACTGAGCCAATCTTAAACCGGGCCATGGCAATCGGAATAACTAAGGCCGCCAGAATAACAATAAACATCGATAGTTGTGCCATTAAGTGATACCTTCTTCGTTAAAGTTAATGCGGATTAATTATACCAAAAGCGGCCTGTAAAGTCGGCGTTTAATGAAAAATGTTACAATAAAAGCGGATACATTTAATAACAAAAGAGGAGTGCTCATTATGGCAAATAAATTATCTGCATGTACCAGTATTTTGATTGGTAAAGATGCCAGTATTGATGGCTCGATTATGATTGGACGAAATGAGGATGCAAAAGCAGCCTGGCCGAAACATATGGTTGTCCACCCTCACGGTGCGTTGCCTCACCAATTTGTATCAAAAGAAACCAAATTGGCAATCGACCTTCCGGGAGAAAGTGCCGCTTATACAGCCACTCCGGAATGGACAAGCAAATACGGATTATTTGAGGAAGACGGTATCAATGAATACCACGTCGCCATGAGTGCTACAGAAAGTGCCTACTCTAATCCCCTCGTATTAGGAGCTGATCCCCTGGTTAAGAAAGGACTCAATGAAGAAGGAATGGTCACCGTCGTTCTGCCATTCATCAAGAGTGCACGCGAAGGAGTCCACCGCTTAGGAAGTTTAATTGCTAAGTATGGTACCGGCGAAACTAATGGGGTCCTTTTTGCGGATGATAAAGAAGCATGGTACTTAGAATCTGGTGCCGGACACTACTGGGTCGCACAACGGATTCCAGATGATTGCTATGCCGTAGTGGGTAATCAATTAGCTATTCAAGAAGTCGACTTTACGGATTCCAATAACTTTATGTTCCACCCTGATATTCAAGAATTTGTGGAGAAAAATAATTTAAACCCCGACCCAACTTGCTTTAATTTCCGGAAGATATTCGGAACGGCTGACCGTTCAGATGCCATTTATTCTGAACCACGGGTCTGGATTGGTCACCAGATGTTCAGTCCCCAGCAAGCAGGTAATGAGCATCCAGAGTCAACCGAACTCCCCTTCTTAATGAAACCGGACCGCAAGCTATCAATCTTAGATGCCCAGGCCTACCTAAGCAACCACTACCAAGGAACTAAGTTTGATCTGCTCGGTGATACGCCAGAAGCACACAAGTACCGGCCGATTAGTTTAGCCAAGACGCAAGAATCTCACGTCTTACAGATGGGACGGAAAGGACCAGATATTCACTGGTTAGCTATGGGCGTTGCCAATGAAAGTACTTATGTCCCATTCTTTGATGGGATCACCCGAGTACCGATTTCCTATGGCCGGGGCAAGTTACCCGCCCAATTGAATTCAGCATATTGGATCTTTAAACATGCTAGTGTGCTCGTGGATTCCCACCTTCATGACTTCTTACCATTACTGCGCGATGTCCAAAAGGAACGTCAAGCAGCCGCAATGCAATTGGTTAAGGAAACGGATGCTAAAGCAGCTGGCCTGACGGGGGTTGCACTGGCTGACTACTTGACCGGACAAAGTGATAAGTTTGCGAACGAGACACTGGAAAAGTATCGGAAACTATCATTAGAACTGATTACGAAGATGACGGATTATTGTCCACTCAACTTTAAGACGGACGAGAATTTGTAGAGCAATTTTCTAGTAAAAGTAATAATAAATACAAAAT
>SKER01000682.1_pt1 | contig 35904 bp, 28 predicted proteins | sample 4826961 | NCBI WGS metagenome assembly SKER01 (sample SAMN11008804, study PRJNA524170) | human gut metagenome | biome: Human fecal sample; material: Feces; isolation source: fecal sample from pouch patient p47 | host: Homo sapiens | place: Israel: Tel-Aviv | collected 2016-11-16 | reverse complement strand
CGCCCTACACGACAGCCCATTCCCATGCCCAACAAGCAGCACTCCCGTCATCGATCTCGGTGATGGACGGCTTCTTCGCCAGGCTTAAGAACACTGATAACGGGAATCGGGTTCTATCACCATCGCGACTGGTCCGGCGTGACGATTCCCGAATTCTGCCGCATTCTCGACGCCTACCTCAGGCATTAGAATGAGCGAAGGCCAAAGGAGAAGCTGGGCTTGCCGAGCCCGATGCGACACTGCAGGAGCCTGTGGCTGGCTGCATAACCGGTCCGAAGAAATGCCCGCATACCCATACCACAACTATCTTGCGCAAACCTTGCCGATTCCTTACGCAAGCCTTGCCAATCCCTTCCCTGATCCCTACCAAAACCTTCCCCATTCCTTGCACCGCAAAATTCTCAATCTACCTGGGGAAATACTCTGATACCTTAGATTGTATGACCATTGTGATTTCACATATTTCAGCAATCGAGTACTGGCTTGCGCACGAATCGCTCAAGCCCAAGGCCACGTCTGCCCATGCAGCAACCGAACTCCCGTCCGCGGGCCCCACCATCGACGACCGCCGCCGCGCTGAGCAGCTTCTAAAACAGTGCGCCAGCATCCCGTTGCATATCGCTGCCACGAAACCGCTCCATAACAGCACGCGCTTCCGCTGCCACGTTTGGTCCCCGCCCGTAGCACGGGCGCTCTATAGAATCGCAGATGACGTTTACGTTTGCTCTCCCGAACTCGCCTTCGTCCAATCGGCGACTGCGCTCGACAAGATCGATACCGTGCGTTTAGGGTGCGAATTGTGCGCAACATATTCCATCGACCGCCAGGCACGCGGAGGGTTCTTTCAGCGCAATGCCATCACCACGCGCGAAAAGCTCGGCGCGATCGTTTGCGAAAACCAGGGGGCAAACGGGGTCAAAATCGCACGATGGGCGCTCGATCACGTGCTCGACCGATCAGCGTCGCCTGCCGAAACGAAAGTTGCGCTCGCACTTACGCTCCCCTGCAAAATCGGCGGAATGGGACTCCCCCAGCCTTCGCTAAACCGCTTCATCCCGCTCAACGCAGCAGAGCAGAAGGCGCTCAATAGAAGCTATTTCCTTTGCGACCTCTATTGGGAGCAAGCAAAGCTCGCTATTGAGTACGACAGCGATGCCGAGCACTCCGGATCCGAGCGCATCGCCTCGGATGCCGCACGAAGAAATGCGCTGCTCCGCCTGGGAATCACGGTCATCACCGTGGGAAACCAGACGTTTCGCGACAGGTCGGAATTCAAAAGGGTCGGCGCAACTGTCGCGCGGCTTCTCGGAACGCGCATCAGACCGAGGAGCGAACACTACGACCGTCGGCAAATCGAGCTTCGCAAGCGTCTGAGCAGCCAACCGATTTGGGAAAGCGCCCGTTACAGCAAGTAGCGCCATTGCGGGCAAGATCACCAAGCCAGCGCCGATCCGGAGAACGCACATGAACAAGGTTCCGCGCAAGTCCAGGCAAGCAAACTATAAGAGGTTTTCCGCTTTCCACCGAAGCACATGCGCCGCTTTCGCATTCGACGCGCGCGGCACAGCGTAGATCGCCTACAGCGAGCTTTTCGACAAACCAGTTTGTTGATGCAGCGACTCCAACGGGAAAGGGCACTCCGCACCCGGCGGGCAAGGGCATTGCCATACCCGGCGCCGGCGGGCAAGGGCGCCGCCATACCCGGCGGCATCCATCTGCCGCGACCATCAAGCGCGCGCTTTCCCCAGGTAAACGAGCGCCTAGATTGTACGCCATCTAAGCTCGCCAGACAGCAACGTCACAAGCGCGAAAACGAGACTGCCGCAGCAAGCGATCCCTGCCCAGCAAGCGAACGAACACGCCGGGGCGACGGATTCGCAAATTCGCCCAGACAAGAACCGTTCATTTTGTCCCTCGGCGGCCAAAATGAACGGTTCTTCGCCACTGAGTAGGCCAAAAGAAACGATTATTCGCGCCGCGCCCCCCCCATTCGCACGAAATACCGTCCGAATTGTCCATCCCGCGCCTCAGAAAACGCGAAGAATCGCTCGTTATGTCCCGCAGGGGCCAAAACGAGCGATTCTTCGCAATTCACACCCCGCGGCCAACATACGCCCCGCTTCGCGCCAGCGTTCAACTTGTGCGAAGCGGCCACCGAGCCTGGCGCGACCGCTAATCGGCCTCCGCCCTGCGCATCGCGGACCATGCCCATGGCCGAATGCGCATCGGGCACCTGGGGCTGCGCGGGCGCAGGCGCTGCCGCATCCAGGTCGTCGAGCATGGTGCGCGCCTCCTTGAACTGGCGCGCCAGCTCCTCCATCGGGTCGCGCCGCTCCTGCTGCGCGCGCACCGACCCCTCGGTGATGGCCATGGCGCACGCCACCGCATCGGTGTGCGTATACGACAGCGAAAGCGGCAGCTCGCGCACGCCGAGCGCCTGCGCCACCTGCTTGGCACGGCCGGTGAGCACGGCGTACGGGCGCCCCTTCGACGTTCGGCGAACCTCCACGTCGCGCACGCCGATGCCCTGGGAGAAGCCCGTGCCCAGCGCCTTGAGCACCGCCTCCTTCGCCGCAAAGCGCGTGGCGTAATGGACGGCCGGCTGCGCGGTGGCGTCGCAATAGCGGCACTCCTCGGCGCTGAACACCTTGCGCGAGAACGCGGGGGACCGCTTGAGGATCTTGCGCATACGCTCGATCTCCACGATGTCCACGCCTAGGCCCACGGCCCCCTCGACGGCACCGAACGCGGCTTCCACCTGCGACGATGCGCTGTCCTGCCGGCCCTCGCCCGCTACTTTCGCGTCCTCGACCACAAGCGACCTCCCTGTAAAGCAAGCGGGCGCCCGAACGGCGCCCGCACCAACGTTGCCCTTATTGTACGCGAACCTACTCCACCGTCACGCTTTTCGCCAGATTGCGCGGCTGATCGACATCGCAGCCACGGGCCACGGCGATGGCGCGCGCGAGCAGCTGCAGCGGCACGCTGGCCGTGATGGCCGAGAACGCGTCGCGCACCTTCGGGATGTAGATGACGTGATCGGCGTGCTTGCGGATCTCCTCGTCGCCCTCGGTGGCGATGGCCACCACCATGGCGCCGCGCGCCTTGCTCTCCTGCAGGTTGGACACCAGCTTGTCGTAGACGGGGCTTTTCGTCGCCACGGCGATGACGGGGAAGCCCTCGTCGATCAGCGCGATGGGGCCGTGCTTCATCTCGCCGGCCGGATAGGACTCGGCGTGCAGGTAGCTGATCTCCTTGAGCTTCAGAGCGCCCTCGCGGCTGACCGCCGCGCCCATGCCGCGGCCCACGAACAGCGCGCTGCGAGCGTCCTTGCACGCCTGCGCGGCCTCCTCGACCGCCGGGCCGCACTCGGCCAGGATGCGCTCTACCTGCTCGGCGGTGTCGGCGAGCTCGCGGAACAGCAGGCGGATCTGGTTCATCTTCAACTTGCCCTTGACCTGCGCCAACAGCATGGCAAGCAACGTGAGCGAAACCACTTGGCCCAGGAAAGACTTCGTGGAGGCCACGGCGATCTCCTTGTTGGCCTTCGTGTAGATGACGCCGTCGGACTCGCGCGCCACGGGGCTTCCCACCACGTTGGTGATGCCGAACACGCGCGCGCCCTTCACGCGGGCGTCGCGGATGGCCGCCAGCGTATCGGCCGTTTCGCCGGACTGGGACACCGCCACCACGAGCGTGGTGGGCGTGATGATGGGGTTGCGATAGCGGAACTCGCTTGCGACCTCGCATTCGCAGGGGATGCGCGCCCAGCCCTCGATGAGGTTCTTCGCGATAAGGCCGGCATGGTAGCTGGTGCCGCACGCGATGATGTAGACGCGGTCGATGAGGTTGAGCTCTTCAACGGAAAGGTCCAGCTCATCGATGGAAAGGGCACCGCCCACCAGGCGGCCCGCAAGCGTATCGCGGATGACGCGCGGCTGCTCGTGAATCTCCTTGAGCATGAAGTCGGGGTATCCGCCCTTCTCGGCCACGTCGAGGTTCCAGTCAACGTGCGTGACCTTGGGGTTCTCGATGACCTGGCCGGCGGCGGTGTAGTACGTCACGCCTTCGGGCGTGAGCTTGGCCAGCTCGCCGTCGTTCATGACCACCACGTCGCGCGTGGCGTCGATCATGGCGATGATGTCGCTGGCCACGTAGGCGCCCTCGGCGCCCTGGCCCACCACCAGCGGGGAGTCCTTGCGCGTTGCCACGATGGCGCCCGGCTCGTCGGCGGACACGACGGCCAGCGCGTAGGCGCCCACCAGACGCTCGCTTGCAGCGCGAACCGCGGACAGCAGATCGGGCGCGCCGTCGCGCAGCGCCTGCTCGATCAGATGCGGCACAACCTCGGTATCGGTGTCGCTGGTGAAGGAATGTCCCGCGGCCTGCAGCTCCTCGCGCAGGTCGGCGAAGTTCTCGATGATGCCGTTGTGCACCACGGCGATGCGGCCGTCGCAGCTGGTGTGCGGATGGGCGTTGGCCTCGCTCGGACGGCCGTGGGTTGCCCAGCGCGTGTGGCCGATGCCGCACGTGCCCTCGAAGTTGAAATGCCCCAGCGTGTGCGCAAGGCTGGAAACCTTGCCCTTGCGGTGCACCACCTCGAGCTTGCCGTCCTGGTAGATGGCCACTCCGGCGCTATCGTAGCCGCGATACTCAAGGCGCGACAGGCCCTCGATCAGGATGCCTTGCGCCGGGCGCGTGCCCGTGAAACCGACGATTCCGCACATGCGATTGCTCCTCACAGGTAGGTTGCGGCCCGAAAGCATCGCACGGCGGGAGCGAACGCTCAAAGCCGAGCTGCCTGGTCGGGCTTTTCATCGCGTACATGGTAGGGCAGCGTCCGGCGCGCGCGCCAAGGCTGCAGACAATCTCTAGCGCGCACGCCGTTCGCCCCGCGCACGATGCCGCTCGCAGCGAGCAGGGCCCCTACACTTCCGCGATTACCTCGACTTCGACCAGGGCGCCCTTGGGAAGCTTTGCCACGCCCACGGCAGAGCGGGCCGGGCGGGCATCGCCGAAGGACTTGGCGTACTCGGCGTTGAACGCAGCGAAGTCGTCGATGTCGTCCAGGAAGCACGTGGCCTTCAGCACGTGGTCGAAGTCGGTGCCGGCCTCGGCAAGGATGGCGGCCACGTTCTTCATGACCTGCGCCGTCTGCTCCTCAATGGTGGTGCCGACAAGCTCGCCGGTCTCCGGGGACAGCGCGATCTGGCCGCTGGCGAACAGCAGGTTGCCGCAGATGCGACCCTGCACGTAGGGGCCGATGGCCGCGGGGGCGTTCGGGGTGGCGATGACCTTCATGATGGTCTTCCTTTCCGGGGCGTTGCGCCCCAACATGCGCGCTTACGCGCGAAACGGCAGCGCTTCACACGCTCCGCCCCCAAGCTGGCACATGGGGACGTAGCACTAACTGTCCGGATACCGGGCAGCGTCTCTCGTACCTTGCACCAAGCCTTAAACCTAGGCAAAGCGTCGAATTTTGTCGCGCTGATATGGAACCTCCCCATTGTAGCGCCTGCAAGGCTATGATGTTCACCGACACTAGACCGCCGCGAACCGAAAACCAAAAAGGGGTGAAGCTATGCTGACGCTGGACGCATTCGAAGAAGCCGCAGCCAAAGTCAAGGAAGTTACACAGGAGACGAAGCTTATTGAAAGCCCCTACTTCAGCGAGATTTCCCGCAACCGCGTGTTCTTCAAGCCCGAGAACATGCAGCGCACCGGTGCCTACAAGGTGCGCGGCGCCTACTATAAGATCAGCACGCTGACCGACGAGGAGCGTGCGCACGGCCTGATCACCGCATCAGCCGGCAACCACGCGCAGGGCGTCGCCTATGCTGCCCAGCATTACGGCGTCAAGGCAACCATCGTCATGCCCACCACCACCCCGCTCATCAAAGTCGAGCGCACCAAGGCGCTGGGCGCCGACGTGGTGCTGGCCGGCAACGTCTACGACGAGGCCTACGAACACGCGCTCAAGCTTGCCGAGGAGAACAGCTACACATTCATCCACCCGTTCAACGACCTGGGCGTCGCCACGGGCCAAGGCACCATCGCCATGGAGATCGTGCAGGAGCTGCCGCTCGTCGACTACATCTTGGTGCCCATCGGCGGCGGCGGGCTTGCCACGGGCGTGTCCACGCTGGCCAAGCTGCTCAATCCGCACATCAAGGTCATCGGCGTGGAGCCTTCCGGCGCAGCATGCATGAAGGCCTCCCTGGAGGCCGGCCACGTGGTGAAGCTGCCGCGCGCCAACACCATCGCCGACGGCACCGCGGTGCTCGAGCCCGGCGACAAGATCTTCCCCTACATCCAGGAGAATCTCGACGGCATCATCACCGTCGACGACGACGAGCTAATCGCGGCGTTTTTGGATATGGTCGAGAACCATAAGATGATCGTGGAGAACTCCGGCCTGCTCACCGTGGCCGCCCTTCGCCATCTGGACTTCCAGGGCAAGAAGGTCGTCTCCATCCTCTCCGGCGGCAATATGGACGTCATCACCATGTCCTCTGTGGTGCAACACGGCCTGATCCAGCGCGACCGCATCTTCACCGTTTCGGTGCTTTTGCCCGACCGACCCGGCGAGCTGGTGCGCGTGGCGCAGGTCATCGCTGACAACAAGGGCAACGTCATCCGCCTGGACCACAACCAGTTCGTCACCACGAACCGCCAGGCCGCCGTGGAGCTGCGCGTCACCATCGAGGCGTTCGGCACCGATCACAAGCGGCAGATCGTCAAGGCGCTCGAAGGCGAGGGCTTCCGCCCCAAGCTCATCAACGCGCATCTGTAAGGCAACCCCGGCGAGGGGATGAAGCTGCCGCATAAGCCCCTCGCCCTACAACCGCATACGCAAGTCGCACAACGCGCAGGCCCCTGACCGGTTTCTTTCGGGATTCGATTTGGTTGGGGGCTTGCGCGTTTTCCCGTCTTTTGCAGGAAAACGCCGACGGGCTTCTCGAAGGGGCCTAGGAGAAAAGGAAAGCATGGAAACCGCACTCATCAAGGTATTCGCCTTTGTCTGCATCATCGTCGCAGGCTACTGCATGGGCCACACCGGCAAGCTCGGCAACATGCCCGGCGAGTTCGTGTCGAAGATCGTGTTCACGTTCACGCTGCCTTGCGCGGTGCTGCACGCGTTCGGAGCCGCCGACTTCTCGCCGCAGATGCTGCTGCTCGTGCCGCTCGGCTTCGTCTTCGCCTTCGGCGCGTACCTGGTCACCTTCGCCATCACCCCACGGACCAAGCGCGAGGACCGCACGTTCTACCTGCTCAACGGCTGCGGATTCAACCTGGGGTGCTTCGCGCTGCCGTTCGTGCAGGCCATCTTCTCTCCCACCATGGCCGTGGCCACCTGCCTCTACGATGCCGGCAACGCGTTCATGATGGCCGGCGGCTCCTATGCGCTCACCGGCCTGATCGCCGGAGGCTCGCGCATCGAGCATCCGGTGCGTTTCGTTGCCAAGCGCTTGTTCTCCAGCCTGCCCTTCGACACGTACCTGCTGATCATCGTGCTGTCGGTGGCGGGGGTTCGCCTACCCTCCGAGCTGGTGGCCTTCACCGAGCCCATTGCGAACGCCAACTCGTTTCTGGCAATGTTCATGCTAGGGCTCATGATGAGCTTCTCCATCTCGCACGAGCGCATGGCGAAGGTGGCGCGCCTGGTCGGGCTGCGCGCGGCGTTCAGCGTGCTGCTGACCTGCATCGTCTGGCTGGCGCTTCCGATCGATAACGTCATGCGCGCCCTGCTCACACTGCTGGTGTGGAGCCCGGCGAGCGCGCTTGCCCCCATGTATACCCAGATGTCGGGCGGCGACGGCGGCCTGGCCGGTTTCGCGAACGCCCTCACCATCATCCTTGGCGTGATCGCCGCCACCCTCATCGCTCTGACGCTGGTGTAGGGCGGGGGCGCAAGGCGCAGGCGCTGCATTGCCCGCTGCCGTGCCTGCTCGAATGACGCCATCGCATCTACCGGCATCGGCCCGCGCCGCCGCTTCCCGGCCGCATCCGCCTTACACGCGAAAACTTTTGCGAAGATTACCCAAACATGTTGACTAGGGCTTACTTATGCTTACTATGTTAGCCACGGATTACATAAATGGGAAGGAGTCGCCGTGATCATAGGCACATCTGGTGCGAAGCCGAACCGCACCGCCGATCTTGAGCGCAAGCTGGTGCATCACTGCTCCCCTGCGCTGGCTGGACTGAAGCCGGCGAACATGTTCGTATACCGCGAAGGCATCGATGCCGACGCGTTCCCTGGCAAAAGTATGGAACCCGATACTCTCAACTCCACCAAATTCGCCCAGGAACTGGGGATATGTCGTAAAAAGCTGGAGCCTTGCGGCGTGCGCATCGAGGTGTTGGCACGACGTAAGACCGGGCTTTTGTTGTACATATACCGTCCAACTATGCTAAGAGCATACCTCGCGCAGCCCGACGTCTTCGGCTACCTGCAAGGCGAGGGCTACGACCCGTCCGATCTTTCCGCCTGCATCGCCAAGTTGCACCGCCGCATCTGCGGCACCGACCTGGCGGCCACGCTTTCCGGCAGCTGCGCGTTCCCGCACGAGATCGGGTTCTTCTTGGGCTACCCCTATGACGACGTGGTGGGATTCATCGAGAACAAGGGCGAGAACAGCCTGTGCAGCGGCTGTTGGAAAGTGTACAGCCGCGCCCGCGATGCGCAGGCCTGCTTCTGCTGCTACAAAACCTGCACCGCAGCCTACGAGGACCTGTTCGACGAGGGCGTGCCCATCGACTGCCTTGCCGCCCTCGACGAGAACTTCCCCGCCCAGGAGGCGTTCGCAGCAGCAGGGTAACCCGTGTTCGCGGGTGCGAATGCGGCAAGCACGCATACGCCGCAAGCATCGAGCACCGGCGGCGAAACGCACCCTTGCCGTATTCGCGCCGAACGGCCGGCGCGCTCACACGAAGCGCGTCTGCCGTTCGGCACAAGACCGACGCCTCCCTTACAAATGAAAGGATATGCAGATGAGCAAAGTAGCAGTGGTGTACTGGAGCGGCACGGGCAACACCGAGGCCATGGCGGATTTGGTGGCGCAGGGCGTGCGCGCAGCGGGCGGCACCGCCGACCTGGTGCAATGCAGCGATTTCAGCGCCGACCGCATCGCCGATTTCGACGCGTTCGCCTTCGGCTGCCCGGCCATGGGCGACGAGGAACTCGAGGACACCGAGTTTTTGCCCATGTACGATGAGATCGAGCCCGCGCTGTCCGGCCAGAAGGTGGCCCTGTTCGGCTCCTACGACTGGAACGACGGCGAATGGATGGAGCTGTGGGAGCAGCGCGCCGACGAGGCCGGCCTGAACGTGGTGGACAGCGTCATCGCCAAGGACTATCCCGACGATGACGCCGCCGCTGAATGCATGCGCCTTGGCGCGCTGCTGGCATAACGCAGCTCGCAAAACCGCCGATACGCTACTCAGAAGGCTTCCCTTGGGAAGCCTTCTTCGCGTTTCCGCCCCCACAACATGAGCAGGAGGCCTTCTTCATGCGCTTCCTCCCACAGCATGAGCCATCGCCCGAGAACGTGCGAACGGCCCTTCTAGCTGCGAAAACGACGGCAACGGCGATGACGATGCAGATGATCACGGTCGCGACCATGGTCCCACCTTTCTTAGCTTTGGTTAACAGTACAAGGCGATTGTAGCACTTGTATACCCCCATGGGGCATATTTAAAGCGTATTTCCCATTTATTCGCTAGGCTTATCGGGAGCATGAAAAACCAGGTATCTGAATTTCGAAATACCTCGCAGACGGAATCTCCTATATTCCTATTGACCCGCTTCCTTTGCTTCGGTATAACTACGAACCGTCATCAAGTTATATGAGAACAAGAAAGCTATAGCAATCGATTTAGGAGATAACCAGATGTCTGAACAGCAGAAATATGCCTTTGAAACCCTGCAAGTGCACGCCGGCCAGGAGCAGCCCGATCCGGCAACCGACGCCCGCGCCGTGCCGATCTACCTGACCTCGTCCTACGTGTTCAAGGATGCCGCCACCGCCGCCGGCCGTTTCGGCCTGACCGAGCCCGGCAACATCTACAGCCGCCTGACCAACCCCACCGTCAGCACCTTCGAGGAGCGCGTTGCCGCACTCGAAGGCGGCGTCGGATCCCTAGGCGTGGCGACCGGTTCCGCCGCCATCACCATCGCCGTACAGAACATCGCCACCGCCGGCGACCACATCGTGTCCTCCACCAACCTGTACGGCGGAACGCTGAACCTGTTCGAGCACACGCTGGCCGAGCAGGGGCTTTCCACCACGTTCGTCAACCCGGCCGACCTGGACGCCGTCGAAGCCGCCATCCAGGACAACACCAAGCTGCTCTACGCCGAGACGCTTGGCAACCCCAACTCCGACGTGCTCGACCTTGAGGCCTGGGCCGACATCGCGCACCGCCACAACGTGCCGCTGATCGTGGACGCAACCTTCTCCACGCCTTACCTGCTGCGCCCCATCGAGCACGGCGCCGACGTGGTCGTCCACTCCGCCACCAAGTTCATCGGCGGCCACGGCACGGCCATGGGCGGCGTGATCACCGATGCCGGTACGTTCGACTGGGCTGCGAACGCCGATAAGTTCCCCGGCGTGGCAAAGCCCAACCCCAGCTACCACGGCGTGGTGTTCACCGAGGCCGCAGGCCCCGCAGCCTACATCACGAAGGCCCGCGCCACGCTGCTGCGCGACCAGGGCGCCACGCTCTCCCCGTTCAACGCATGGTTGCTGCTGCTTGGCCTGGAGACGCTGTCCCTGCGCGTCGACCGCCATGTGGAGAATGCGCTGAAGGTGGTGGAGTTCCTAAACAGCCATCCGCAGGTTGCTTCCGTGAACCATCCGGCGCTGGCGACCGGCCGCGCCAAAGAGCTCTACGATGAGTACTACCCGAACGGCGCCGGCTCCATCTTCACCTTCGACGTGAAGGGCACCGCCGACGACGCGCGCAAGTTCACCGAGTCCTTGAGCCTGTTCAGCCTGCTGGCGAACGTTGCCGACGTGAAGTCGTTGGTCATCCACCCGGCATCCACCACGCACTCCCAGCTGACCGAGGACGAGCTGCTGGCCGCCGGCATCAAGCCCACCACCGTGCGCCTGTCCATCGGCACCGAGAACATCGATGACATCATCGCCGACCTGACGGCCGGCTTCGAAGCCATCAAGTAGCCTTCTGACGACCGAACGCCCATGGCGGGGCAGCGCTACCAGCCCCTATTTCCCCAGCTGGAAGCGGAAGCCCCGCCAGGCGGCAACCCTCCAAACGCTATGGCGCTTCCGTTTCCCCAGCGGAGCGCGCCATAGCCGCGACAGGGGGCAGCTTCGCGAGCGCCCCCTGATCGGAACAACTCCCTTGCCAGGATTCCCTTTCGCCAGGATTTCCCGGCAACAAAGCAAAGGCCCGCTCAAACGAGCGGGTCTTCGTGATAAAGCGGAAGCATGTAATGAGAAGCGGTTATCCGCACGAAGCCGCACCGGGAACCAGCGGGCACGGGGCGGGACGATTGCCGCGACGCGCGAAACGGATAAGGAAGCTTGCGCCGGAAAGCGCCAGCGCAATGCCCAGACCGGTGTAAAAGAACGCGATGAACCACACAGGGACCAGGCCGAACGCGCGAAGGGAGATGCCGCCGGTCATCATGATGACCATCATGGCATAACCCGGTACATCGAAGAAGTTCCACACGCCCACGCGATCGGCCTCGTAACCGGCAATGCGAACGGCATGCTTGCCGACCATCTTCGAGAAAACCTTGACATGGAACAGCGTGAACACAACGGCGGCGCCGATAATGAGCAGCCACCAAATGCCTTGACCCATCTGAGCGAACGACTGGATGCCCAGCCAAGCGATGTTCCCGCCGGCGATAAGCCAAACGATGCCGGCGACTAAAAGCAACGTACGCTTCGAAACTTTCAGCATATCCGCCCCCTCTGAAACGAAACGAACGGTATCGGCAAACCGATATCGATATTTAATATCAATAACTGTATCAACCCGCCGCTAAAGAATCCAGAGACCCACAAAACCTGCAAGCATACCCAACAAAGCCCCCACCACGACATCGCAAGGGAAATGCACGCCCGACACCACGCGGATGAACGCCAGCAACACCCCGGCAGCCAGCATGACCGGCCCCGCCCACGCAAGCGGGCAGCAGGCGCAAAACGTCATGGCTATGACGAAGATGCTGAACGCGTGCCGGCTAGGGAACGAATTGCCGCGCGTATCCTTCGGGATGACGGGCGATGCATCGAACACCTCGTACGGACGCGGCGCGTTGATTACCTTACGCAGCACGGTGACCAGCACGAACGAGATGCCCGGTACCAGCGCGGCACGGAGCAGCATGCCCGCCGCGCCGGCTGCGCCGGTTGCCGCCGCATACGCCAGCCACACAAGCAGGCACGGATACGCCACATACACGACGTCGGTGATGGCCTTGTTCGCCAGTGACACGCCACGCGCCAGCACAGGACGCGCCCGCAAGGCATCGGTCATAGATATGTACGTGGATTTTTGCATGCCAACATTGTATCCGATAGCGAAATCGCACGCACTCGCGCACGTTTATAATCGGCTGATGACCCGGTGTTATGCAACGTTTTCCCAGGTCAACGCATGCGTACGGTTCCTGCCAAAAAACACGCAAATGTATGTGCTTCCGAATGAAAAACGCCCGCAGACGGCGATGCCTGCGGGCGTCAAGCGCTGCTAGCGGTTGTTCACGGCCTCGGGATGCAGGTCGTGGTTTGCCAGGCGATCCCAGGCAACCTGTTCCCAGCGCGTGCCGGGCTTGCCGTAGTTGCAGTACGGATCGATGGAGATGCCGCCACGCGGCAGGAACTTGCCCCACACCTCGATGTACTTCGGGTCCATCAGCGCGATCAGGTCCTTCATGATCACGTTGACGCAATCCTCGTGGAAGTCGCCATGGTTGCGGAAGCTGAACAGGTACAGCTTCAGGCTCTTGCTCTCCACCATGCGCACGTCGGGCACGTAGGAGATGTAGATAGTGGCGAAGTCGGGCTGGCCGGTGATCGGGCACAACGCCGTGAACTCCGGGCAGTTGAACTTCACGAAGTAGTCGTTGCCGGGATGCTTGTTCTCGAACGTCTCAAGCACGCCGGGATCGTAGGTTTGCGGATACTGCACGCCCTGGTTGCCCAGAAGCGACAGGTCGTCGGTACCGGCGCGCATAGGTTTCTCGTTGGTCATAGGTTCTCCTTGGGAAGCGCGGCCGGAAGGGCCGCGAGGGTTGTATGGGTTCGGGACTGCTGGGTAAACGGCCGCCGCGCAGCGGAAGGCGCCCCTTCTAGCGGCAGCGCCCTACCCTTGGGCGTCCAATTTGTCGAGCAGCGGGTCGCGCATGCCGTTGGCCTCGAAAGCGCGGTTGCGGTCAATGCATGTGCCGCATTTGCCGCACGGACGCTCGCCGCCCTCGTAGCAGCTCCACGTAAGCTCGTAGGGAACGTCCAGCTCAAGACCGCATTTCACGATATCGGCCTTCGACCAGGACACGAAGGGCGCCTCCATGTGCAGCTGGCCCGCCGTGCCCTGCGTGATGGCAAGGTTCATGGCGTTCACGAACTCGATGGAGCAATCGGGATAAGCGTCGCCGGCCCAATCGTCGTGGTGCGCGCCGTAGAACAGCACGCTCGCGCCCAGCGACAGCGCCATGGACGCGGCGCTCGACAGGAACAGCCCGTTGCGGAACGGCACGTACGTGCTGACCGTAGAGCCGTCCGCCTCGTCGATCTGCTCGGCGTAGCTTTCCTCGGGAACGTCTTGCGAGGAATGCTCGAGCAGGCTGCAATCGCTATCGGCGAAGATGGCGGAAAGGTCGAGGAAGCGCTGCTCGACGCCGTAATGCGCGGCGACGGCCTTCGCGCTCTCGATCTCCTTCTCGTGACGCTGGCCGTAGGAGATGCTCAGCGCGAACACGTTCTCTGCGCCGAAGCGCTTGACCGCCAAGGCCAGAAGCGTGCTGGAATCCACGCCGCCGCTGCTGAGCACGAGCGCCTTTTGCGGGTTTTCGCCGCACACCTTGCCGTTCTCGTCGCGCGGCGCCGGGTCCTCGCCCAGCGTCCCGTGCACGCGCAGGTTCTCGCGCGCGTTGGCGGCCGCAGCCGCGAACGAGGAGAACGCCTGTCCCTCGAAAATGCCCATCCTTACACGCCCCTCTCAACATCGGGCCAAATGACCTTGTGAAGCTGCACTTGGGCGGTTGCCCAGGTCATTTGGTTCTCTTGCATGAATTCAACGATGCGCGCCGGCTCGATGTCCCCAAAGCACGGGCTCAGGTACACCGGCACGCGCCCCGGCAGATCGAGCTGCCGGGCAACTTCCAAAGCGCGCGGCAAATCGCCCTGCCCGCACACAAACTTCACCGTGTCGCGCGTGTCGAGCAGTCGAAAGTTCGCAGGCAGCATCCGCTGCTCCATGCCGCTTGACGGCAGCTTCCAGTCTACGGTGAAAGAGAGCACCCCGGGCGCAGCGTCGCCGATACGCGCGCGCAACGCGGCAAGTTCGCCCAGGTCGGCGGCGCCGTTCGTCTCGATCTCCACGCGCAGGCCGCGCTCGCACGGGCCGGGTTCGCCCAGCAGCAGCTCCACCAGCTGCGGCAGCAGCGGCTGCAGCACCGGCTCGCCGCCGGTGAGCGTCACGCATTCCACGCCGGTCTGCCGCACCCACGCCACCAGCTGCTCGGGGGTTTCGCCCTTCGCCGCGGCGCCCGGAACGTTTGCCCACATGGTGTCGCAGTAACCGCAACGCAGATTGCAGCCGGTGAATCGGATGAACGCCGCCAGCTTGCCCGCGCACGCCCCTTCGCCGTTGATGCTGACGAACCGCTCGGCAACCGGCATGATTGCCTGAGAGCCGGACTGATCGGCGCTTCGGCGTTGCGACGCCGAGAACGCGTCGTGCAGGCTGCCGTAGGTTGCCGTTGCGTTTTCGTTTTCGCAGGTCATAGCTTCGTTACGCACGATAAATCGCGCAGTTGTTCGGCGTTTCGTACACATCAACCTGGGACACGGGGAAGCCCTGCTCGGCAAGCTTGCCGAAGAAGTAGCGCGCCAGGTTCTCCGCGGTGGTGCGGAAGGGCATCATCGACAGCGTGAACCCCTCCTCACGCAGGCAATCAAGGGTTTTGGGCATGAGCGAGCCCTCCTCTACCACGAACGAGTGGTCGAGTTCCTCGGTAAGGTCACGCAGCGCGTGCTTGAAGTCCGCGAAGTCGATGACCATGTCCTTATGCGTGCCCTCGGTTTGCAGGTCGGCCTGCTCGAGATACGCCACCACGCGCCAGCGATGACCGTGCAGGTTCTCGCACTTGCCGTGGTAATCGGTCAGGAAATGCGCAGCGTCGAAGCTGCTCTCCGTTTTCAGCCCATACATAGCAAAAGCCCTTCCATCAAGCGAAAACCGCCGTCGGAAAGGCCCTTCTCGAAATGCGCGACAACCTGCAACGATGCAGCGGAAGCTGTTCACCCCCGCCGATAAAATCGCGCCGTCGCGCAAAACGCCCGCCACGATCAGCGGGCAAGGTACCTAGTTTTGTTTACCGACAGGAGGTTTTCGAACTGTCCATCAATCACGCGGCAAGTATACCGCTCCAAAGCCGCAAACAACGCCGCATCCGCACTTCCGCACGATAACCGCAAGCGCTAGAGCAGCGCCACCAGACACTTCAGCGGACACTTAAGAGACGTAGCACTTAGGGGACGTAGCGTTAAGTGTCCGACCTCATGGCGCTACCAGATTGGACACTTAACGCTACGTCCCCAATGTGTCCGCCCGAAGTGTCCGATGCCCCGCAGATGCCGAAAGCTAGAGCAACGCCAGCGTGCTTGCGATCAGCTCGTCCCAGGTGTGCGAAACGAACGAGGGGCACTCGGCCGTCAGGGCGGGCTCGCTGAACATGCCCCAGGTCACTGCCGCGGTGCTCGCACCTGCCGCGTTACCGGATTGCAAGTCGAACGGGGCGTCGCCGACGTACAGGCACTCGCCGGGGTCGAACCCCAGCAGCTCGCAACCGCGGACCACCGGCTGGGGATCGGGCTTCGGACGTTCGATATCGTCCCAGCCCACGCAGCAATCCAGGTACGACGCGGCGCCCACCACCTCGAGCCCGCGCCAGGCAACCGCATGGCGCTTCGACGTCACCACACCCAGCTTCAGGCCTGCGCTTGCGAGCTCCGCCAGCGCCTCAACCGTTCCGGGGAACGCCTTGATCATCTTATCGTGCACCGTTTTGTTGTGCGCTCGATACGCTTCGCAGAACCGCTCCTGCAACACCGGGTCGTCCGTGTAGTCCTTGACCTGCACGGCCAGCGGCTGCCCCACCTTCTGCAGATATTCCTCGTCGCTAAGCTGGCGGCCCAGCACCGCAGGGCCCGCATAGTGAAAGCTTGCCAAAAGCAGCTCGCGAGAATCAACCAGCGTGCCATCGTTGTCGAACAAAACCGCCTTCAGACCAGCCATAATGCTCCTTCAGTAGTTAAATGGGCCTGCGCCGCAAACCGGCGGGCGGGCAGCAACGAAAGATACCGCCTTGCATTAGCGCTATCAAAACCGCTCTCGCCGATTCCCGTCGAGTCGGACACTTAGTGCTACGTCCCCAAAGTGTCCGAGCCCACGCGCTTTTGGGAAAGAAAAAGGCCGCCGGTGGGACCGACGGCCTTTGCATTTCCATGGTGGAGATGATGGGATTCGAACCCACGACCCCTACGTTGCGAACGTAATGCTCTCCCAGCTGAGCTACATCCCCATGGGTATTGCGCTTTGCGCGAGAATGTATTTTCCTCGTTCAAACGCTGTTTGTCAAACACTTCTTCGCGGGCATCCGCAAAAAGTTCACGGTTGAAACCGCTTACGACAGGACACGTTCCTCCATGAGAGGAGACTCCACGCCCGGCTCGTCGCCTTCGGGAACGAAAGGCTCGAACAGCGGCTCGCCGTTCTGCGACAGCTCGACCATGCCGGTGAGCACGTCGACGTACTGGTACGACTGACGGGCGGTGCGGCCGCGCTTGCGATCTACTTCCATGATGAACAGCTGCGGGTGCACCTGCATGAGCGTGCCCTCGCTCTCGACGATCTTGGAGCGGCCCATGTTGGCGCGCACTTTCAGGCGTTGACCGACGAAATCGTGTAACGTATCATGAATGGAGTCGACGATTTGCGCTTGTTTCGCTAAGTCCATAGTTGCTCTTTCCTACATAACACACAGATAACAGCTCAAAATTATATCATGCGGGTCAATGCATGCTTACTTCTCCATGTTTTGCACCTAATTCCATAGCATTTCCCACACAATGACCATATTCCAAGCACGTTTTTGCCTGAATACAGCGTTTCAGGGCGCACGACAACGCTAACCTTCCCGCGACCGCCGGCTTTAGAGCCGGAGAAGCGCTGCTACGGCAAACTAACCCGCACCTGCCAGACTGCTGCAGACTCGCTTTCCCAACCCCACATCACGCAAAAAGGGCCGCTATGCACGCGGCCCATGTAGCATATCGATTTCCATCGCTAACCCTGCTGCAGCGCCAGCAGCGCTTTGCCCATGTTCACGAACTCGGCAAGAGACAACGTCTCGCCGCGTCGTTTGGGGTCGATGCCCGCCCGCTCGAACAACTCGGGCAGATGCGGGGCCACCGCAGCGCCGCCGGCTCCGCGGCCGGCGAAGTAGGTTTTGCATGAGTTCGACAGCGTTTTGCGGCGGCTGGCGAACGCGGCGTCGGCCATGGTGCAAGCGGCGCGCACCACTTCCCCGTCAAGCGGTTTCCCCTGCTCATCGAGCACAGGCGTGCAGTTCAGGCGAATGACCGCGCTGTCCACGCGCGGCGGCGGGAAGAAGTTGTTCGGGCTGACCGGGAAGCGCCCCGCCGGCTGCGCATACAGCCGCAGCTTCACGGTATAGGCGCCGTAGTTCTTCGTGCCCGGCTCGGCGGCCATACGGTCGGCCACCTCCTTCTGCACCATCACCGTTGCCGACTCAAGCGATTCGATGCGCTGGAAATAATCAAGCACCACCGTTGCGGCAACGGCGTACGGCAAGTTCGCCACCAGCTTGTTGGGGGCGTCTTGCCTGTCCAAATCGGAAAGCTGCAGGTCAAGCGCGTCTTTCTGGATAAGCGTGAACGAATCCCGCCACGGCTCCAGCGTTTCGGCCAGCACCGCAGGCAGGTCGGTATCGCGCTCGATGGACGTGACATGCTTCGCGTTTTGCAGCAGGGCCATGGTGAGCGTGCCGATGCCGGGGCCGATTTCAAGCACGTTGTCCGCGCCCTCGAGCTCGGCCAGCGCCACGATCTTCGCCACGATGGCCTCGTTGACCAGGAAGTTCTGCCCGAGCGAGTACTTCGCCGAAAGCCCGTGATCTGCCAGCACCTGCCGAGTGACCGAAAGGTTGGCCAAAGACGATACGCTACCCACGGCGCTTCCCCTGCTTGCCGCGACCGCCGCCCTGCTTCGAGCCGCCCTTGCCGGACTTGCCCTGCCCGCCTTTGCCCTTAGGAGCATGCGGGTTCTCGTGCTTGGCCTGCACCGTGCCGTTCGTGCCGCGCTTGGCGTTGGCGTGCTTCTTCTGAGCCGAACGCTTGCGACCGTGCTGCGCCGCATCGATGCGACGGCCGTCCTCATCAAGCTGGATGACCTGGCGCTCGGCGCCGTTCTCGCCCAGGTTCAGGCGCGCACGGTTCTGGCGGCGTTGCGCCTGAGAGGCCAGCTGAGCGGCGAAATCGTCCTCGGCGAACGTCTCGGGCTCGAACTCGTCGGCCTGCTCCGCCGGTTCATCTTCGGCAGGGAACCCCTGATCGCCAGCGCCCTGGTCGGCCATCTTGCCCCCGGCAAAGGCGCGCACCACGGGCCCCTCGACGGAATACTCGTCGGCCTCGTCGACGATCTCGCCGGATTCATCGATCTTGCCGACCCAATCCAGCACTCGCTCCAAACGGAAGCCCGCCACAGCGGCGGCAGAGCGGACGCACCCCACAAGCGGGTCGAAGCCGTGCGGATCGCCGCCCTCCCCCACCACGTGCAGCGTGCAGGGGCGCTTGCGCGCACGGGTGCGCGTCCAGAAGTACGGCTGGAAACGATCGAGCATACACTTGAGCTGCGAAGACGGGCCGGCGAAATACACCGGCGCCACGACGATCAGCTCGTCGGCATCCTCGAGCAGCGGGTAGACGTCGTCCATGTCGTCACGGATGGCGCATCGACGCGGCGCCTCGTCCTCGGCGCGCTGCTCCTCGAAGGCCTGGTCATCGGCGGCCTCCTGCTCGGTCATCGCGCCCTGCGCCTTGCGCTTGCAAAAATCGCAGGCGTTGCAGCCGGCCACGTCGAGCGTGGACACGGGCGCCAGGTACACCTCGTCTTCCGGGCACTCCTCGATGCAGCTTTCGAACAGAAGGTCCGCAAGCGCGCCGCTTCGCCCCTCAACGCGAGGCGAGCCGACGATGATCAGGCGTTTCATTCGCAATTCCTTTCAGTTGCGGCGGTTTGCGCATGTTCGATCTGCCAGGGTGTGGGTGGGCGGTCCAACAATGCGCGTGCGTTTTGCGCGATTTGAGCCAGCATCTGGCTTCTGGCCTTCTCGGTTTCGCACCCGAGCACCTCCGCCATGCACGCCGCGGTGAACACGGTGTGCGCGGGGCCACACGGCATGCCGCGCATGGGCTCGGGCGTCATGTACGGCGAATCGGTTTCGGTGAGCAGCAGGTTGCGGGGTGTGCGCGCGACCGCGTCGCGCGTGTCTTGGCAGCGCTTGAACGTGAGCGCGCCGCCCAGAGCAACGAAGCAACCGCGGTCAACCCAAGGCTCGAGCGTCTCCCAGTCCAGGTCGAAACAGTGCAGCAGCGTGCCCGCCTCGGGAAAGCCCTCCTCGCGCAGGATGGCGAACGCCTCGTCATGCGCCTCGCGCACATGCAGCGCGACGGGAAGACCCGTGGCGTGCGCCAAGCGGATCTGACGGCGAAACGCCCTTCGCTGATCCTCGCGCGGTGACAGGTCGTAATGATAGTCCAGGCCAATCTCGCCCACGGCACATATACGCGGGTCGGCCAGGCGATTGACCAGGCGAGATTCCATGGCATCATCGTAGAAGCGCGCATTATGCGGATGCACGCCAGCCGCCAGGCGCAGACGCGGCAACGGAAGCGACGCCGCATCGTCGGGCAGCGCGAAGCATGCGGGATCGGCACCGTCGGGCAGATGCGTCAGCTCGTCGCCACCGGCGGCCAACACCTCGCGCGTGCGCTCCACCGCTTCGGGCAAGCGCGACTGCGCCTGGGCGTACCAATCGTCGATGCGCTCGAACACGTCCGGGACATCTTCCTGCACATCGATGATGTCGCAGACGAAGCCCACACCCCATGCTGCACAACGCGCGAACTCCAACGCGGGATCTGCCAGCAGATGCACGTGTGCGTGCGTATCCACTACCAGGCCATCAATCCGCGGCGGCTCCACCAGGCGAAACTTTCCATGCTTGCGTTTCTGCCGAAACAGCGCGTCAGCGAAAACTGGTTGTTGCTCTTCCTCGGCCATGCATCCCTTCCCTATACATATATATGCAGCAGGGCGAAGGGTCTCCCCTTCGCCCGGACACTTAGTGCTACGTCCCCGAAATGTCAGGACTCGAAGTGTCGCGATGTGCGGCGCGGCGAAGGAGGCTCCTTCGCCGCGATCCGCCGCAGCATCGAGCGCTCCACCTGCCTTTAGCAGGCAGAAACCCTTTTATTCCTCGATCTGGATCTCGTCCATGTTCAGACGCGGGAACAGCGGGTCGCCCACGGTGACCGTGTTGCCGGCGGGCAGCTGGCCCCACTTCGTGGCGTCCTCGACGTCCACCACATCGGTGACCTTGCCCAGGCTCAGGCGATCGAACACCTCGTTGGAGGTATTCGGCATGAACGGGGCCATGTACAGCGCGATGATGCGGATGGCCTCGAGCGCGTTGTAGATGACGGCGGCCAGGTCGCCCTGCGTCTCCTCCTTCTTCGCCAGGTTCCACGGAGCGCTTTCCTCGACGTAGAGGTTCACGCGACCGGCAAGCTCCTGCACCGCGGCGGCGGCGCCGGTGAAGTCGACCTGGGACATGCAGGCGTCGTACTTCGCGTACAGCTGCTCGACGATGGGCAGCATGGGGTTGGCAACGCGCTCGGCGGCGTCGGCCGGCACGGCGGGCACCTTGCCGTCGAAGTACTTGTTCGTCATGTTGAATACGCGGCTGCACAGGTTGCCCCAGGTGTTGGCCAGGTCGGCGTTGTACACCTGTACCATGCGCTCCATGGAGATGTTGCCGTCATGGCCGAACTGCACGTCGGACATGAAGTAGTAGCGATAGGCATCCACGCCGAAGATCTTCACCAGGTCGGCGGGCTTCATGCCGTTGCCCTTGGACTTCGACATCTTCTCACCCTTGGTGAGCAGGAAGCCGTGGCCGAACACGGTGTGCGTGATAGGCAGGCCGGCGGCCATGAGCATGGCCGGCCAGATGACGCAGTGGAAGCGCGTGATGTCCTTGCCCACGAAGTGGTACTGCATGGGCCAGCGCTGCTCGAACTCGCCGGCGCGCTGCTCGTCGCCGTAGCCGATGCCCGTGAGGTAGGCCAGCAGGGCGTCGGCCCACACGTAGGCCACGTGGCCTTCGTCGAAGGGCAGCGGCACGCCCCAGTCGAAGGTGGAACGGCTGATGGACAGGTCCTTCAGACCGCTCTTCACGAAGGTGACCACCTCGTTCTTGCGCGTTTCGGGGCGGATGAAGTCGGGGTTCTCCTCGTAGAACTTCAGCAGCGGCTCCTGGAACTCGGAGAGCTTGAAGAACCAGTTCTCCTCGCCGCCGGCCTTCTGCACCGGGCGATGGCAGTCGGGGCACACCAGCTCGCCGTCCTCGTTCTTCTCAAGGTCGGACTCGGCGTAATAGGTTTCCTCGTGCACGCAGTACCAGCCCTCGTAGCTGCCCTTGTAGCACCAGCCCTTGTCGAACAGGTCCTGCCAGAACTTCTGCACGGTGCGGGTGTGGCGCGGCTGGGTGGTGCGCACGAAATCGGTGTAGGTGATGTCGAGCAGGTCCCACACGTTGCGGAACGCCGGCTCCATGGAATCGCACCAGGCCTGCGGGGTCATGCCCTTCGACTCGGCGGTATCGGCCACTTTCTGGCCATGCTCGTCCATGCCCGTGACAAACGCCACGTCGTAGCCGTTCATGCGCTGGTAACGCGCGACGGTGTCGGCGGCGACGGTGGTGTAAGCCGTGCCCAAATGGGGCTCGGCGTTCACGTAATAGATGGGCGTGGTGAACGAGTAGGTTCCCTTTGACATGGTGCTTCCTTTTGCTCGCGGCCGCAGTCGGGCGAATGATGCCCCGCCAACCTAGGTTTTCGCAGTGCCCCCGATTGTACCACGCGGGGACGGCGCGAAGCTTGCCCCCAAGCCCGCCACCACGCAATCATCGGGCGATCCGGCGGGCTCGAGCGCTTGTGCACGTTTAATGAGCGGCACGTTTTGAACATATCCGACCGGTATAATCAATGCTAATTGTTATAAATCGAAGGATGGCGGATGTTTTCTAACAAACTTCAAACGAACCCGAGCAGCCGCCCTCGCCACCGCTTGCCGCTGGCCGTCGCCTTGAGCGCGACGCTGGCCTTCGCAAGCGTGCCGGTCGCGGGCATGGCTCAGCGAACCGCATGGGCAGAGGACATCGACACGAACGTGCAGGCCGACGCCGCACAGCAAGAGGTCGAGCGCACTGCCGCCGAATACGACCAGGCCATAAGCCGCATCGACGACCTGAACCGGCAGATCGCCGACAACGAGGCGCGCATCGCCGAGATCGAGGAGACCCTTCCCACCCAGCAGGAGCGCAGCTCCGCTGCAGCGGTAAAGCTGTACAAGACCCAGGCTTCCACGCCCGGCTTGCTGGAAATGGTCCTCGGCTCCGATAATATCGTGGATTTCCTCACGTCGCTTGAGTATGTGTCCCACATCTACAGCAGCAACCAGGCCGAAATCAAGCGCCTTGGCGAACTGAAGGACGAGCTCGACCAGACGCATCGCGACCTATCGCAGGCGAAGAAGGACGCCGACGCCGAGGCGGCCAACGCCGAGCAGGCGCTTTCCGCCGCCCAGCAGGCGCGCCAGGAAGCCCAGCGCAAAGCGCAGGAGGAAGCCGCCCGCCAGGCTGAAGAGGCCGCAAAGGCCGCCGAAGCCGAGGCCGCGAAGGCCGAAGCCTCTAAGGAGGCCGACAAGCAGGAGCAGGCAGATTCCGCCAGCGCCCCGGCTGCCGCCGAGGCAGCGGGCGGCTCTTCCGCGGGCACCGTGGAGGCGCCCAGCGACGACGGCGCCGATTGGGCAAGCGAGCGCGACGTGTTCGTGGCGCAGTGGTCCGGCCGCATCGACGCATATCTGGCCGGTTCGCCTATGGCAGGCACGGGCAAGGTGTTCGCCGAGGCCGCTTGGGACTACGGCGTGGACCCGCGTTGGTCGCCCGCCATCTCCAACACCGAAAGCTCCAAGGGCCTGTACTGCTCCGGCAGCTGCAACGCCTGGGGCTGGGGCGGCTGCAGCTGGGGAAGCTGGGAAGAGGCCATCCGCGACCACGTTGCCGGACTTGCCCGCGGCTACGGCTACACCATCTCGGTAGAAGCGGCCAAGAAGTACTGCCCGCCGAACTGGGAGCACTGGTACAACGCAACGCTTGCGCAGATGAATATGATCTAGCAAGAAACCCGGCCACGCGCCGGGTTTCTTGCTAGCGGGGTGCGTCGGCCCCCGATTGCCCCTAGCGCTTCCCTTTCGCCGGCAGGACGAACATGCCCAGGATGAACGCCAGCACGGGGACGATACATTGCAGCCAGAAGCTGGAGTCGAAGCCGCCGAGGTCGACGCCCAGCGCGTTTTGCGAGGTCAACGCCATGGCGGCGATGAACACCGATGCCGAAAGGCTTCCGATGAGTTGTCGCGCGGACGTGATGATGGCCGACGCCTGCGCCAGCTCGTCGGGATCGAGCGTGGTGCACGCCCATGCCGTCAGCGGCATCATCAGGCACGCGATGCCCGTTACGCGAACGCCGTAGAGCACCGTGACAACCCATTCGGGGGCGCTGGCGGGGATAAGGGCAAACGCCACCGTGCCCGCAAGCACCGTGACGCAGCCCGCCACGATAAGCGGGCGCGGGCCGCGACGGTCCAGCAAGCGCCCGGTGATGGGGTTCATCACGCCCATCATGATGGCGCCGGGCAGAAGCGTCAGGCCCGACACCGTGGCGGAAAGCCCCTGGATATCCTGCACGAACAGCGGCACCATGATCGACGGCGCCATGAACATCATGTGCGCGCAGATGACGATGAGCGTGGATACGGCGAACGTCTTGTCGCGGAAGCATTGCAGCCTCAGGAACGGTTCGGAAACGCGCAGCTGACGACGTGCGAACACGACAAGCCCTGCTGCACCCGCCAGCAACGGAACGATGAAGCCCGCGCCCACGGACCCGCCCGATTCCAGCATGGTGGCCGCAATCATCACCAGCACGAAACCGCCGGAATATAGAAGCGCCGACACCAGGTCGAAATGACCCGGATGGTCGGGGCGCCGCACCACGTCGTCGAGCAGCAGAACCGTCAGAACCATCACCGCAAGCGCGATGGCTCCGAGCATCCAGAACATGGAGCGCCAGCCCCACGCGTCGATGAGGAAGCCGCTGATGGTCGGGCCGATGGCAGGCGCGAACCCGATGATCATGCCTACGATGGCCGTTGCTTGGCCGTACTGGCTTTTCGGATAGATGTTCAGCGCCACCAGCTGCACGAGCGGCAGGCAGATGCCGGCGCCACCGGCCTGCAGCAAGCGCGCCGCCAGCAGGCACGGATAGTTCGGCGCGAAGATGGCCGCAGCGCACCCGACGGCGAACGACGCCATGGACGCGAAGAACAGCTTCTTGGAATCGAACCGGTTCATCAGATAGCCCGTCATGGCGCTGATCAGGCCCAACACGAAGATATACGCCGTGGTGAGCAGCTGGCCGGAGCTTGCGCTGATGCAGTACTCGTGCATGACCGCCGGCAACGCGGCGATCATCATGCTTTGGGAGATGCACGCCGCCGTAGTACCCGACACCATGATGCCCAGCACCACACGGCGCTGCCGCAGGGGCAAGCCGTCGCGCTCGGGTTCGGGGTCGGGTTCGGGATCGGCTACAGCAGCCGGCGCAGCGGTTTTCAAACGAGACGCGTTCGCCGCGTCTTCGAGGTTGGTTTCGTTCGTATCCATACCACGATGGTAGCAGTTGCAGCGCACCCGCAACCTTCCGCGCACGAAACGCGCACGGAAGGAAGGAGACGGTTCGCCACGCGAACAGGGGGATGTGTTTAGGAAACAGATTCGGAAGACGAAAGCACTCTTCTGAACGCACCTCCGCCCCCTGTTCGCCGCAACCGCCCGCGCACGGAAGCGGCGCCCCCTACCGCAGTTTGTCGCGACGCTGTTTCCAGTCGGGCATGAAGCGGTCCATGAGCTGGTGGAACCTTGGGCCGTGGCCGCGTTCCAACAGGTGGCAAAGCTCGTGCACCACCACGTATTCCAGGCATTCCGGCGGGTAGAGCGCCAAGCGCACGTTGATGCAGATGCGCCCCGTGGAAGGCTGGCAGCTGCCCCAGCGGCTGGTCATGTTGCGGTATGCCAGCTGGCCCGCCTTCACCCCCATGATGGGTTCCCATGCCGCCACCAGCGCCGGCACGCAGGCCTGCACCACCGCGCGCCACTGGGTCACCTCGTCTTTCGACGCCTGCGATGCCTGCGCCATGGGCGTGGCGGACACGCGCTCCATCTGGGCTTCTATCCAATCATGTTTGCGATGCACGAAATCGGCCACGTCGACCGGCGACATCCAGACGGGCGCGGATGCGTCCACGTGGTCGCCGTCGCGAGCGATACGCAGGTTGAGGTTCTTCACCTTTTTGCGTTGCAGGCGCACCTCGATGCCGTCGACGTAAAGCACCTCGGGCGCCGCCGCGCGCGCAGGCTTGCGGCGCACGATTTGCGCACCGGCCTTCCCTGTCCCGACCGCCGTGCGCCCGGCACCCGACGAACGTTGCCGCGGCGCAACCTTCCCCGCCTCGCCGCTCCCGCGACCGGAAGCGGCCGAACGCCGCTGCGACGCGGCGCCCGGCCCGCGCGAGCCACCCGCCGCCTGACGCTTGAGCTCGCCCGGATCCACGCGGCGCGTGCGTACCGGGCCGGATCGGTTTTCGCTGGCCACGCTCTAGGCCTCCAGCGCAATCTCGTACGCGGCGTTGCGCGGCAGGCCGAACTCGGCTGCCAGCGTTTTGGCGATGTCCTTGTTGCGCGCGCCCTCGGCCTTGAGCTGGGCGGCACGGACGCGGGCGGAATCCTCGGCGCTTTCCTGAGCGGCCTGCCCCTCCGCCTCGCTGGGCCCGTCGATCACGATGACGATCTCGCCCTTGATGCCGCCGGCCGCCTCGCGTGCTGCGAACTCGTCGCGCAGCGCGGGCAGCGCGTCGCGCACCACTTCCTCATGCAGCTTCGTGAGCTCACGGCACACGGCCGCCTCGCGTAGCGGGAAGGCCTCGGCAAGCGCCGCCAGCGCCCCGGCGATGCGGTTCGGGCTTTCGTAATAGATAAGCGCCGCATCCAGCGTGCGCACCGCATCGAGCGCCGCCTTCTGCTCGCCGGCCTTACGCGGGAAGAAGCCGCCGAAATAGAAGCGCGGGTTCGTGCAGCCGCTGGCCACGTACGCCGTTGCCGTGGCGGTAGGCCCGGGCAGAACCTCCACCGGCGCGCCCGCCTCGCGGCATGCACGCACCAGGCGCAGGCCCGGGTCGGACACGCCCGGCATGCCGGCGTCGCTGCAGTACGCGATGACCTCGCCCGCCTCCACGCGCGCCACGATGCCGTCGGCGCGAGAGCCGATGAGCGCCTCGTCAAGACGCTCCAGGCGCTTGCCGATGCCGAACGCCGCCAACAGCTTGCCGGTAACGCGCGTATCCTCCGCGCACACCACATCGGCGCTGGTCAGCGCGTCAAGCGCGCGCTGCGGCATATCGCCCAGGTTGCCGATGGGCGTCGGGCAGATGATCAGCTTGCCAGCCATGTAGTTCCTTCCTATCATCTCACGCAACGAAGATGCGGGGGCGAGGCCCTCCACCGCCCCCTGCTGACGACCTTACGCCCTCGTTTCCTGCACATCGAGCTTGCCGGCTTCCTCGACCGCCGGCGTGGCCGCCGCCGTGCGGGCGGCGCGGGCCTCGGCCTCCTTGTCGGCCAGGTTGCTCTTCGCCACCGCGATCATGAGCTTGATGCGGTTGAGCTGGTTGACCTCGGACGCGCCGGGGTCGTAGTCGACGGCCACGATGTTGCTCTCCGGGTAACGGCGGCGCAGCTCCTTGATAACCGCCTTGCCCACCACGTGGTTCGGCAAGCAAGCGAACGGCTGCGTGCACACCACGTTCGGCGCGCCCGTGCGGATGAGCTCCACCATCTCGGCCGTGAGCAGCCAGCCCTCGCCCATGGAGTTGCACAGGCTCAAGATCTCGCTCGCGTACTCGGCCAGCTCGTAGATGCTCGCCGGCGGGTTGAAGCGCGTGGACTCCTCGAGCGCCTTGGTCACCGGCGCGCGCAGGGCCTTCACCACCTGCAGGGCGATCTTGCTGCCGAACGCGCCCTTGGCCGAACGGCCGAGCGGATCCTTCTGGAAGATGCCGCCCGCCGCGCCGAACAGGAAGAACTCGATGAGCCCCGGCACCACGGCCTCGCAGCCCTCGCGTTCGATGACGTCGACGATCTGGTTGTTCGCCGTGGGGTGGAACTTCACCAAGATCTCGCCGACCACGCCGACGCGCGGCTTGGTTCCCTCGCCCTGCAAGGGCAGCGTGTCGAAGTCCTCGACGATCTGCTTGACCGTGCGCTTGAACTCGCCTCGCTTCACGCCGCGCGCAAGCTGGCGCTTGCACTCGGCCATCCAGTGGTCGAACAGGGCGTTCGCGCTGCCGGGCTCAACCTCGTAGGGACGCGTGCGGTACAGGCACATCATGAGCAGGTCGCCGTACTGCAGCGCGGAAACCGCCTGGTAGAGCATGGCCGGCGTGATGGAGAAGCCGGGGTTGACTTCACCCAAGTCCTTGAAGCTGATGGCGATGACCGGGATATGCGACAGGCCCACCGACTTGAGCGCCTTGCGGATGAGCGAGATGTAGTTCGTGGCACGGCAGCCGCCGCCGGTCTGCGTGATGAGCACGGCCAGCTTGTCGGTGTCGTACTTGCCGGACATGACCGCTTCCATGATCTGGCCCGTGACCAGGATGGACGGATAGCAGATGTCGTTGTTCACGTACTTCAGGCCCGCGTCCACCGCACCGTGGTCCACGGAGGGCAGCAGCTCCACGTTGTAGCCGAAGCGCTCGAAGATGGGCACGAGCAGCTCGAAGTGGTACGGCGCCATCTGCGGGGCCAGGATGGTGTAGCCCGCATCGCGCATCTCCTTGGTGAACTGGGCGCGCGGGAACTCCGTCGAGGCACCGCTTTCGCGCTGCTTGAACTCGGCCTGCACCTCGGGCGCGGCCTTTTCCGTGAAGCTTGCGGGCGGCTTGATGGCAGCAGCCGCGGCCTGCACGGCCTCGGCATCGGCGCCGCCGGCTTGCTTGCCCGCCGCGCGCTCCTCGGCCTCGGCCAGCAGCTGCTCCACATCCAAGCTGCACGCGCCGCAGCCCGCGGCGTTGCGCGCCTGCTCGGCCGCACGGGCCTCGGCCTCCTCCTCGGCCTGGTCCTTCAGGGCCGCAAGCAGGCTGCGCACGCGGATGCGCGCGGCGCCGAGGTTCGACACCTCGTCGATCTTCAGCACGGTGTACACCTTGCCCGCCTGCTCCAAGATCTCCTGCACCTGGTCGGTGGTCAGCGCGTCAAGGCCGCAGCCGAAGCTGTTCAGCTGGATGAGGTCGAGGTCCTTGCGCTCCGATGCCACCTTCGCCGCGGCGTACAGGCGCGTGTGGTACATCCACTGGTCCACCAGGCGGATGGGGCGCTCAAGCGTGCCCAGGTGCGCGATGGAGTCCTCGGTGCGCACGGCCAGGCCGAAGCTTGTCAGAAGCTCGGGGATGGCGTGGTTGATCTCGGGGTCGTTGTGGTACGGGCGGCCGGCCAGCACGATGCCGTGCGTGTGGGTCTTCTCCATCCACAGCAGCGTCTCGGCGCCCTTCTCGCGGATATCGGCCTTGAACGCCTCGTCCTCGGCCCATGCGGCGTCGACCGCGGCGTCGACCTCGGCCTGCGTGGGCGCTGCCACGCCCTTGCCGCACAGTTCGGGATGCGCCTGGATCAGCTCCACGAACAGGCGCTTCTTCAGGTGCTCCTTCTTATCGTAGGGCAGCCACGGGTTCAGGAACTGCGTGTCCGAGGTACGCAGCTCGTCGATGTTGAGGCGCAGCGCCTCGGCGTAGCTTGCCACGATGGGGCAGTTGAAATGGTTGCCGGCGCCCTCGTCCTCCTGGCGCTCCCACTTGCTGCAGGGGAACCAGATGAAGTCGGGGTGCTTGTCCAGCAGGTTCATGATGTGGCCGTGCGAGAGCTTCGCCGGGTAGCACACGCTCTCCGACGGCATGGACTCGATGCCGGCCTCATAGGTTTTCTTCGTGGACGGGTCCGAGAGCACCACGCGCCAGCCCAGCTTCGTGAAGAAAGTGAACCAGAACGGGTAGTTCTCGTACATGTTCAGCGCGCGCGGAATGCCCACGGTGCCGCGCGGCGCATCCTGCTCCGCCAGCGGCGTGTAGTGGTCGAACAGGCGCTTGGACTTGTACTCGAACAGGTTGGGGACCTTGTCGGCCTTCGTCGCCTGGCCAAGCGCGCCGGCGCCCTTCTCGCAGCGATTGCCCGTGATGAAGCGGCGATGCTTGCCCGTGGCCTCGTCGACGCCGAAGTCGTTGACGGTGAGCAGGCAGTGGTTCGAGCACGCCTTGCAACGCACGGTCCTGTGCGTGGGGGCGAGCGCCTCGAGCGCATCAAGGGACAGCAGGCCGCTAACCTGGGAATCCTGACGGCTGAAGCGGTCGCGAGCCAGAAGCGCCGCGCCGAACGCGCCCATGTTGCCGGCGATGTCGGGACGCACGGCGTTCACGCCCGAAAGCTGCTCGAAGGCGCGCAGCACGGCGTCGTTGAGGAACGTGCCGCCCTGCACGATGACCTTGTTGCCCACGTCGTGCGGATCGCGGATCTTGATGACCTTGAACAGGGCGTTCTTGATGACCGAGATGGCCAGGCCCGCGGCGATGTCGCCGACGGTGGCGCCTTCCTTCTGCGCCTGCTTCACGCGGCTGTTCATGAACACGGTGCAGCGGCTGCCCAGGTCGACGGGGTTTTCCGCGCCGATGGCGGTCTTCGCGAACTCGGACACGTCCAGGTTCAGGCCGCTGGCGAAGCTTTCGATGAAGCTGCCGCAGCCCGAGGAGCACGCCTCGTTGAGCATAATGTGGTCGATGACGCCGTCCTTGACGCGCAGGCACTTCATGTCCTGGCCGCCGATGTCCAGGATGAACTCCACGCCCGGCAGCATCTCCTGCGCGCCGCGCAGGTGCGCGACCGTCTCGATCTCGCCCGAGTCCACGCGCAGCGCCTCAAGCAGCAGGTGCTCGCCATAGCCCGTGACCGTGGAGTGGCCGATGGTCACCAGCGGGTTGCCGGCGGCGTCGCGCGGAAGCTCGCGGTAGAGTTTGGCGATGGCGGCCTTCGCGCAGCCGAGCACGTCGCCCTTGTTCGACACGTAATGGGTCCACAGCAGCTCGCCGTCCCGGCCGATGAGCGCGGCCTTGAACGTGGTGGAGCCGGCGTCGATGCCCAAGAAGGCGGTGCCGCGGTAGCTGGCAAGGTCGCCGCGGGGCACGCGCTCGCCGGCATGGCGGGCGTTGAACTCGTCCAGCTCGGCCTGGTCGGCGAACAGCGGGGGCAGGCGCACGACCTCGCTGCCCTGGATGTCGCCGAGGTTCTTCAGGCGCTCGAGCACGTCGGAGAGGAGCTCGGCCTTCACCGTCTCGCTGGCCGCGCCGGCGATGGCGCAGCCGCCGGCCACGAACAGGTGGGCGTTTTGCGGGACGATGCGATGCTCCTCGTCCAGGTTCAGCGTTTCGTAGAAGCGTTTGCGCAGCTCAGGCAGGTACTGCAGCGGACCGCCCAGGAAGGCCACGTAGCCGCGGATGGGGCGGCCGCACGCCAGGCCGGAGATGGTCTGCGTGACCACGGACTGGAAGATGGACGCGGCGATGTCCTCGCGGCGCGCGCCTTCGTTAAGCAGCGGCTGCACGTCGGTTTTCGCGAACACGCCGCAGCGGCTGGCGATGGGATAGATGGTGGTGGCATGCTGCGCCAGCTCGTTCAGGCCGCCGGCGTCGGTGTTCAAGAGCGCCGCCATCTGGTCGATGAACGCGCCGGTGCCGCCGGCGCACGTGCCGTTCATGCGCTGCTCGATGCCGTTGTCGAAGTAGATGATCTTCGCGTCCTCGCCGCCCAGCTCGATGGCCACGTCGGTTTTCGGGATGAAGGTTTCGACGGCGGTCTTGCTGGCGATGACCTCCTGCACGAACTCGATGCCCAGCCATTGGGCCAGAAGCAGGCCGCCCGATCCGGTGATGGCGATGGTCATGCGTTTGTCGCCGAAATCGCGCGCGGCTTCGGACAGCACCTCGACGATGGTGGCGCGCACGTCCGCGTGGTGACGGCGGTACACCGCGTAGCGGATCTGGTCCGCGTCATCCAAGATGGCAAGCTTGACCGTGGTGGATCCCACGTCGATGCCGATATGCAGGTTCTCGTTCTGGTTGTTCTCGCTCATGTTCCGCCTTATTCCTTACAGTCGAATGGGGTCGCCGGGTTTGATGAAGAACAGGCGCATGGCCACAAGGGCCATCTCCTGCGAGCTTTCCTTCATGCCCGTTTCGATCCAATGGGTGATTACCCCTAGATACGCGCTGGCGTAGAACGCCACATAATATTGCACGAACGGCGAGGGGTCGTTGCGGTAGCGCTCGTGCAGGATGGTTTGGATGATCTCGGTGCACACGGCGTCGCGCACGCGCGGGCCGAAGCTCGGGTCGCCTTTCGGGCCCATGATCGCGTGCAGGAAGTCGCCCTGTTCGCGCAGGTAGTCGAACAGATTCACCAGAAACGGCATGGGCTTTTTGTTCACGCGATAGCGCAGCACGTCCTTTAGGCTGAGCCGCTGCATGCATGACTGGAGGTTTTCCAAGTCGTCCATGATGTCGTCCTCAAGGGCGGCGAGCAGGCCCTCCATGTCGCCGAAGTTGTTGTACAGCGTGCCGCGGTTAAGATCCGCGCGGGCGCACAGGTCGCTGGCGCTGAAGTTGGTCAGGCCGCGCTCTTCGATCAGCTCCACGAGCGCATCGCGCAGCGCGCGCTTCGAGCGCGTGATGCGCCGATCTTCGACGGCGAGCTGCGTATCCGCAGACGCTATCGCCGAGTTCGAAGCGGAGCTTCGTTGCGTGGACATATACCCCCCCTTCCTTGCGTAGACAGGCTGCGAACACGCGATGACCGGACGATAACGACCTCGCGACGCAGCTTGCTGCGTTTTGCGTTTTGAACAACCCGGGCAATAATGGACAAGTTGTTCAATAGCGTTATTTTACCGACCAGACAAGTGGGAATCAACGAACGCAACGCGCCTGCAAACGAGTCCCGCAACCTCTACATATATAGGTAGGCGGCATGGTTTCCGCTGCAGAGGCGCAGAATCGACACAACACCCGACCGGCACCCAATGCGGTGCGGCAAAACGCCGAATACGAGGCATCAAAGCCAACGCGATTCCCGACGCAAATCGACGGCGCAGCATGGCTTCCAACCCCGCCGACAGCACGATGCCGATGGCGGTCGCCCTGCCACCGCTCACCCCGTTCTACATCATAGCCGACTAGGTTATCGTTTTCACAGATAGCTTCCGCCCGTCTTTTCGTATGAGCAAAGCTATTGCCCAAAAATCCCCGCTCGGTATACTAGGCGTCACGCAAAACAAGGCGTCACTGCCCGCCCGCAAACTCGCGGTGCAGCCCAGGCGCAAATCGATGGGAGGGAGACCCTACATGAAGAAGTCCGCACTGAAGAAGCTCGCGGCGTTCGCCGCCGCAGGCGTCCTGGCCGCCGGCGTCCTGGCCGGTTGCGCAGGCTCCGGTTCCAACTCCGGCTCCGACGACAAGACCATCACCGTCGCCGCAAGCCCCACCCCGCACGCCGAGATCCTCACCAACGCCGTGGCCGATCAGCTCAAGGAGCAGGGCTACACGCTCGAGGTGAAGGAGTTCACCGACTACATCCAGCCCAACACGGTCACCGAGGAGGGCGAGGTCGACGCCAACTACTTCCAGCATCAGCCCTACCTGGATTCCTTCAATGAGGAGAAGGGCACGCACCTGGTCTCCGTCGAGCCGATCCACTTCGAGCCCTTCGGCCTGTACGCCGGCAAGACCGCTTCCCTTGACGCCCTGGCCGACGGCGCAACCGTCGCCGTGCCCAACGACACCACCAACGAGGCTCGCGCCCTGCTCCTGCTGCAGCAGGAGGGCCTGATCAAGCTGGCCGACGGCGCAGGCATCACCGCTACCGCCAAGGACATCGTCGAGAACCCCAAGAACCTGCAGATCAAGGAGCTTGAGGCCGCCAACATCCCCAACGCCCTGAAGGATGTCGACATCGCCTGCATCAACGGCAACTACGCCCAGGCCGCCGGCCTGTCCGTCGAGAAGGACGCCCTGGCCGTCGAGGCCACCGACTCCCTGGCCGCCGAGACCTACGCCAACGTGCTGGTCGTCAAGGACGGCAACCAGGATTCCGAGAAGATCCAGGCTCTGGCCAAGGCCCTGAAGTCCGACGCCGTGCGCGACTTCATCAACAAGACCTACGAGGGCGCCGTCGTCCCGGTCTTCTAAGCCGCAACAACGAACCAATCGCGAAAGCGGGCCCACGGGCCCGCTTTTTCGTTGCCCAAAGGCTCCCCTGCCCGACCAATGCGGCTGCAATTTGCTATCCTGTTGCAAAAGAATCGCCCGTTAAAAGGACAGCATCATGCAAATCACCCCGGAAGAAATCGCCGAAACGCTTGCTATGGTCAGCAAGCAGCACCTGGACATCCGCACCATCACGTTGGGCCTGAACCTGCGCTCCTGCACGGATTCGGACATCAACACCATGGCACGCAAGGTCTACGACAAGATGACGAAGGCCGCCGAGCAGCTGGTACCCACCGCCGAGCAGCTCGAGCGCGAGTTCGGCATCCCGATCGTGAACAAGCGCATCTCCGTCACGCCCATCGCCGAGATTTGCGCCGCCGTGCCCGACACCGACCTGTCTCGCATCGCCGTGGCCATGGACAAGGCCGGCGCCGAGGTGGGCGTCGACTTCGTGGGCGGCTTCTCCGCGCTCGTGCACAAGGGCGCATCGGCGGCCGACAACAAGCTGATGGACTCCATCCCCAATGCGCTTGCCGCCACCGAGCGCGTGTGCTCGAGCGTCAACGTCGGGTCCACGCGCGCCGGCATCAACATGGACGCCGCGCTCAAGATGGCCGGCATCGTCAAGCAGTGCGCCGAGCTGACCGCCGACCGCGACTGCATCGCCGCCGGCAAGCTGGTGGTGTTCTGCAACGCCGTCGAGGACAACCCCTTCATGGCCGGCGCCTTCCACGGCTCGGGCGAGGCCGACGCCGTGGTCAACGTGGGTGTTTCCGGCCCGGGCGTCGTGCGCCAGGTGCTGGCGAACATGCCCAAGGACGCCGACATGACCGAGATCGCCGAGGCCATCAAGGCCACCGCGTTCAAGATCACCCGCGCCGGCGAGCTGATGGCCCGCGAGGCCAGCCGCCGCATGGGCGTGGCGAAGGGCATCCTGGACCTGTCGCTGGCCCCCACCCCGGCCGAAGGCGACTCCGTGGCCGAGATCCTGGAAGCCATCGGCGTGGGCCAGTGCGGCGGTCCGGGCACCACGGCCGCGCTCGCCATGCTCAACGACGCCGTGAAGAAGGGCGGCGTCATGGCCAGCTCCAGCGTCGGCGGCCTGTCCGGCGCGTTCATCCCCGTGTCCGAGGACGCCGGCATGATCCGTGCCGCCGAGTCCGGCGCGCTGTGCCTGGAGAAGCTCGAGGCCATGACCTGCGTCTGCAGCGTCGGCCTGGACATGATCGCCATCCCCGGCGACACGCCGGTCGAGGCCATCTTCGGCATCATCGCCGACGAGTGCGCCATCGGCATGATCAACAACAAGACCACCGCCGTGCGCGTCATCCCGGCAATCGGCAAGAAGGTCGGCGACAAACTGGACTTCGGCGGCCTGCTCGGCTATGCGCCGGTCATGCCCGTGAACACCCACGCCGGCACCGTGTTCGCCCACCGCGGCGGCCGCATGCCCGCCCCCATCAACTCGCTGAAGAACTAACGGACGCGGCAAGCACCACCCGAACGCATGCGGGGATTCCGAACACTCGGAATCCCCGCTTTTTTGCCGCCGCTACAGCAACGCAAAAAAAGGCTCCCGCGGCCTTTGGGGTCGCGGGAGCCGTTCGTTCGCGTTTGCGCGCTTAACCTAGTCCCTGGTCAGCTTGCGGTGCAGGCGGTGGGGCTTTGCGGCCTCCTCGCCCAGGCGCTCGATGCGGTTCTTCTGGTAGCTCTCGAAGTTGCCCTCGAACCAGTGCCAGTTGCCCGGGTTCTCATCGGTGCCCTCCCACGCCAGGATGTGCGTGGCAACGCGGTCGAGGAACATACGATCGTGGCTGGTCACCACGGCGCAGCCCGGGAAGCGCAGCAGCGCCTCCTCAAGGCTGGACAGCGTTTCCACGTCCAGGTCGTTGGTGGGCTCGTCGAGAA